>Ga0209700_101935_pt1 | contig 42971 bp, 22 predicted proteins | sample SiratroredBW_FD_187528 | JGI IMG/M metagenome (GOLD analysis project Ga0209700, IMG submission 187528) | Root nodule microbial communities of legume samples collected from California, USA - Siratro red BW (SPAdes) (version 2) | ecosystem: Host-associated > Plants > Roots > Nodule | place: USA... | reverse complement strand
ATATATTGTATTTCATTAATCACAATGAAGTTATACTCAAGTTTGGAAAGGAAAAATTCCTTATTTCTCTTCTCAAATATCTCCCCTTAACATCTTAATGTCATTTTAAGAGAAGATTCAATTAAACTCATTTGGAGAAAAAGAAATATATTTGCCTTGTAATCCATTGTCTCTTTCTATTCCTTACCTCAGTTTTGACTTTTGAATTTGTCACACATAGAAAAAAAGAGTTTTGGAGGTACATTTCATATCAATGAAATATGATGGAAGAGAAATACAAAAATAAAGTGATTCTCTTGTTCATTTTTATTTTTGGTAAAATTAATTTATTGCAAAAAACAAAAACAAAAGTGATCAAATAATGAAAATCATTTTTGAAAGGCACGTCATTCTCCAAGTAGACGCACGCTTCCATCAATCAGTATATGTGCAATTATAAAATTAAGCGATTCAAACACATGGACCATACACTGTATTGAAAATTTTAATAAAAACTATTTTTAAAAATAAAGTATACTTTATTTTTTAAATTACAACAAATTATAACAGGTACGATGTACATACTTTTATTAGAGAATATGTAACACGCTACAGTTTAAAAAAAAAAATATCATTACTAAATCTAAAGTCAAATATCATCTATAATATGTAGCAATTAATAGTAAAATTGATTTTTGTAACAATTTAACTATATATATATATATATATATATATATATATATATATATATATATATATATATATATATATATTATCATTTATATCATTATCTCTATCAACAAGTTCTTTAGTTTCTATAATCTACAATAAAATATTTATAATGAGTAACCATGATAAAAAAATTAAAAATAATTTTATTACATAATTATAACGTTTAATGAAAAAGTAAATTGATTTTATAACTATTTTATGTACATATTTTATTCCAAGTATATATGCTTTTCTAATTATATTTTGTTACGATAATAGTTATATAAGAATTTAATTATATTCATTGTATTCCATAAGAAAAATATGAACCTCGCATTTGTATTTCCACTAATACGATAGTGTTTTTCGTTTGGATAATGTCCCACCTCCATATTTGAAAGAAATAATTATTTGTTAGATTTTATTTACTTTCCTTAGAATTAGATGGAGATAAAACCTGATAAAAAATAATAAACTATTTTTTAATATTTAAATATGTACAGTATATATATATATATATATATATATATATATATATATATATATATATATATATATATATATATATATATTACATGACAATGGAAATGTTACGGAATAATAAAGTATCGTGATTAATCTCAATTAAGTTTTAAAAGATCTTTCATCATCAAAGAGACGTGGTAACATTTTTTAAATTAGGGAAGCACTTTTAACATAATTATTTTTTAATATTCATGCATATGATATCTTATTGGGTTATAATAAGGGTGGTGAAATATATTTTATATATTAAGAAGACATTTTTCTATCATCAATTAAAACATGGAGGAAATATAATATATCCTCAACACTAAAGATTCTAAAATAAGATTCACCCGTGTATTGACAATTTTTTTAATAAACATCGATAAGGAGAGAATTGTACAAATTTATGAAAATGTAAAGCACATTAGTATATGTGCTTTGAAAAGAAGAAAAAAAGTTACCTCTCGCAAACAAATGGAAGAAAAATTTCATCATGATTGTTCTTCCTATTTCAGGTGAAGTTGATATAATATATATAAAAAATATAATATATATAAAAAAAAGTTGTATGTGATAATTTAATTGGGACACTCATAAAATATGAAAGAGAATACTAAAAATTATGCCTGTAACACCCCCACAAAATTAAAGCTTATACTATGACAGCTAAAGTATTAACATCATGTGTATCTTAAGGTATTCCATAGTTAACATGCATCAAAATTACATAATAAAGCTAAACCTGAAATTTCAAAATATATTTACAATATCATATACAAGTTTTTCAAAATATAATACTATTCCTAACAGCATCCTTCAACCTAAATGATCTCCCAAAGATCCATCTGCAGCACTATCTGCTGCTCCCGTGTCAAGACACGATCATCACAGATAGAAAATCAAACACAATACAACCAAAAAAAAAAGGGTAAGCTAACCAAATTTTAACAAATAAAAAGCATTCAATTTCATGTATCATCACAATATAAGAATCTAACACACTACAAACATGACTCTACTTCCGGAAGACTTGTGCATTGAATAGACCCCGAGATATGCACTTGTCATACATCTCCAAACTGTGAATCCACACAGCCCCCACACAAATGAATCATCAATCATGTATGACAGGGTTAGTTCCCCTGAGACTTTTCCTGATCAGCTATATTTCAAGCTGCAGTCACCCAGTTCAGACCTCCTTCGACTCTCACCACCTAGTAATGATCATCTATTTGATTCCTAGTTATTGATCAGATCTTTAGACAATGCACTTCCTAATTAACCAAGACACGGGTGTTTTCTTTCTTGAAAACACTATGCCTAGGCTTTGACCAACTTTATCAATACTTTTAACAATATAACATCACCATATAGATCTCTACTCATGCATTCATTCACTGTTAAATCTCAATCTCCACTTCAATCTCAACATTTAAAGAAGTCACTAAACTACCAGTATAATTAAACTTGAATTATCAATTAATCTAGTTTATTCAATACATATATTACATTCCAAAAGAGCTAAACATTCAGAAACAAAAAGCTAATTTTTTTTTTTAGCCTGGGCGAGACAAATTTCGCCTGAGCGAAAGTAGTCCAGAGAGCACTGCCCATTCTCTCCTAAGCGAAAATACTCTCGTTTAGGAGTGAATATATCCTCGCCCGAGCGCAGGATTTCTCGCCTGGGCGAAAGCACTCCAAACAGCACACTAGCTCCAGGGGCTTTTTCACCTCGTACCCTCGCTTGGGCGAAAATACTTTCTCGCCTGGGCGAAAAACTTTCCGCTTGGGCGAACATAGTCCAGAGGGCACACTTGCTACTCGAAACCATTCTCGCTTGGGCGAAATGCTTTCGCCTGAGCGAATTATGCAGAAAACATAACTTATCAAACAATTTATGCAAGTTTTACTACCACAAAGCTACTACACATGTCTCAGATGACTAACTTAATCAGAAATTAAACTTGCATTCCATCAATTACCACATACTCATCATACATACCAGAATGAATAAACAATCAAGAATTCAACTTAAGATTCATGCTAACAAGTAAACCATCACAGATGCATTTTCACAGACATAATTTGAATGAAATCCTAAATCACAAACAAACTGAAATCAGGTAACATGCAAGTCAGCTTCCCTTACCTGAATTGCACTAGAAGTTCTCTCTAACAGCCTCAAAGCCTAAGATCGTCAAGAACTCAAATCTGCATAAAAATGTCCTTTGATCAACGATCAGACGAAAACACTAGGGAACTGAGCTCACAGGGGCACCATCTGATAACTCAGATGCCACATGCAAGCTCATAAGACAGAAGAAATCAAAACCTTAAAAATGGCTCTAAGGGAAGAGGGCAAAGAACGAACTTACTTTAATGGAGATTCTGATCGGGTAGACTTGCTCTATTCTCCGTCACGAGTCCAACGGTGGGCTCCGATTGAGAAACTGATGAAATATGGAAGCAGAGACTTAGAGAAAAGTCAGAGGAAAAAGAAGGTTAAGGGTTTTAGAGAGATGATGGCTTGAGTGAAAATGAGACTTGACTACTTACTTTTTCTATAAATACGCGTTTTTAGTTTAATAATATAATAATCAAGTACTCATTCCACTTCTATCATTTCTACTCAAATGACAGATTTTTTAGGTTGTTAGAATGCCAATACTTAATTGAATTTAGTTATACTTAATTGAATTTAGTTGATACCAATATGTACATAGGAATTGACACTAATTAATATATATATATATATATATATATATTGCCTCTAAACATGTTATACTTCATAAATAAAAGGAAAAAGTAATTTTTTATCAATATTTAAGAAGGTTTTGAAGGTAAAATGAACTGTATTTATACTTTATTATTGCAATAATTATTACATGTAGTTATTGACCGAGTCTTGAAAATAAAAATGTCAAATCTACATAACTCAACTGTGGTCCTTCTTTAATTCAATTTGCAGTAATATTTGAAAAGCTAGATGACTTTAAGAGAACATTATTGATATACTGTGTCAATTTGATATTCTTTTTTCCGTCCTTATAACATGCACTTGAAATATCATATCAAGATTCAGTATAGTCCAAAAACATTTATTACCAAACATGTCAAGTTGGTTTGACATGCGCAGCGTGTAGTTCATAATACAACCGCGATACCACCACTAAGAGTGGAGGGACAAGAGCTTAACGAACTCAATCACGACGGTCACAGAATTAGTGGCGGCGATGGGCAAGAACGTATCGGCTTCGTTGGCTCCGGCGGAGCCACCACCGGCCAAGTCGGAGAGAGCCCTAAAAGCAATGAAGGGTATTCTTTGTTGAAGGCATGTAAGAGCCACCGATGCACTTTCCATATCCACTGGACTCACTTCAAATTTGTTGTAGATGAATGTTCTGTATGCTGAATTGTCTAGGTATATGCTTTGGCTGATTCCTCTCTTCACAAACTCCACCTTCGGTGTTGAGCTTAAGCATGTCGTCGAGTTTATGCATGATTCTAGCTCCAAGTCCTAATCACAGTATAATCATGCTTTTTACCATCACAATTACTAAACCCTATTGAAGCACCATCTACGTTATACATAGTTTTTGTTGATGAAAGGTAATAAATCTCTATTAAAAGTGATAATATTACTAAATAATTAACATTTTATAAAATGTAAAGTTAATTAGTGGCGATGTTGTATTTACCTACTAAAAATATTTACCTGCAGTTTTTTAGTAATTTGATAGTACTTGGGATCAACTGGTACCCAGAAAACATGTTGCCTTTCTTCCGGAATGCCATCAACGGGAAAGATTTCCTCTGGTTGGTACCATATATTGTTTAGCTGGTTGTCAGCTGAACTTTCTGCACTTACGTTTGAGGTGAAATCTGCAAAATTTAAGAACCCTAAATCTCTCGTGTAGTCTCCGTTGTCTTCCAAGGGTAATTTATCATCAGGTCCTCGTCCATATCTCTGCTCAACACCCAGATCATTCATTAATCTTCACGTCCATTCAGTTAATTGCAAAATCAGATTGAAAATGGGGTGAATTACTGTGTCAGATCCCATCAAGGTGCATAAAATCCATAACTTCTAATTTTTTCTATAACTAAATAACAAATTAAATCTTATTATTAACTTGACAAATGGGTGAAAATGAGATGAAAATTTCTGTACCTGCCAGCTCCAAAGTGCTAGATGAGCCCAGTGTTGGGGAATGGTTACATCTCCAATATGTAAGGAAGGGTTTGCATTTCCAGCAATGCCGTAATGAACCACTCCTTCTACTGAGAAGAAACTCAGCAGAAGCTGAGTTGTTATACCTGCATTTATCTGCATATTCCAGTAACCAAAAACAACTTCCAAATAAATTAATAAGCCATACAAATATAGAGCAAAAAATCTGAACCCAAAATAAAAGGGAAAACGAAGGCATACCACGCTCAATCCTGTCATCACCAGTATGACAGGCTTGTCACCAATGGCTCCAAACCGAAATCTCCTTCCTTCATTAATTATTAGCCATAAAATGTTTAAAATAAACGTTTCATAGATGAGACTGAGACCCTAAAAAGTTATGATAATATTATATATGCATATACCCGCGAAGTCTATTATGGTGTCACTGGCTGAGTAGCCAGGGTTCTGAAGAAGAGGGTCAAGTTCAAACGAATTTGGTATGATTAAACCTAAATAAGGCCCATCTTTGTTAGCTTTTGCAATTTTTGTTTGCAACTCAGATGTCAAAGCACAACTTACAGAAGCATGTTGAGCAATATTGAAGCACAAAAGTGCCCACAGAAACACGTACACGACTCTACTGGCACCTGCCATCTTTATCCTGGATTTCCGAGAAGGAACTATTGATCATGTAAAATGAAAGAGAAGAGAGTGCTGCGTTTTATAGAAACAAAGGCCTCAATCATCACTATCAAATGAAGAAAAGTATAAACATGGCCTCCTCAATAAAATATCCACCAGCACCTAGTAAGGACAGGCATATAATTAAGCAGGACCCAAACGTAGCTTCAAAAAATCCATAGAAATTCATGAACTTTTTATTCTTAATTAATCATCTCACTTTTACTAAAGATTATTTTACTTAGTCATTAACATATTCAAAACGTGAGAAATGAAATTTTGCTAAGTATCTGAAGGTAAGTCAAATGAACAAAACTCAACATAGATTGAAAAGCATTTTTAACTAACAGATGTTTTATAATGTTTTTCTGCTATATATATATATATATATATATCGTATTTTCCGTTTTAGAATCAGTATCATTTGAGAAACTATATATTAATTTTTAACTTGATTTTATTTAGGTAATTTTAATAACTAATATTGGAATCCATCAATGAAAAAAAAAAGAGTATTACATTAATAATACATTCTTAAAAGATATTTAATAAATTGGTACTTTAGTTTCTGCATTGCATAACATAAATGCTTATTTTATATAACTAAAATTTATATAATAAACAATATTACCGATCTTTTGTCTAGCCTGTGGTACCTGTAGCTTAGAAGATAAACGTCTACTGGATAAACAGAATTAATAAACTTGGTTCGAATTTAGTTGACTTTGAATTTGGTATAGAATTGGATTTTGAGTTGAAATAGAATATTTAAGACGAGTTGGGACTCTACAAATTTGATTATTAGATTTTAGAGTTGTTGAGTGACCTATTTCTAAAGAATTAGATATGATGTACAAGTATAATTAGTAGTCTTGGATATGATTTCAAATTAGAAAAAACTATTATTTACTAATATTTGGGTTGATAGTGTGTTGTTAATCTTGAGTTGAACTTCTATATGATAGAATTGTTTTGTACTTTGTTGTTCTAAATTTTGTGATAGTTATTTTTTGTTTTGAATTAAATTAATGATATATGAGAGACATATTGATAATGATAAGATGTTACTGTAAACATGTCAATATCCCCTGGTAAATGATACGTACATGGTGTGTTTATTAGATTTTAATAGAATAACGTTCAGTGTTAAAGCTATTAAAAACTTATTTAATCTTTAAAAAAATATTTAAAACTATTAGTGAAGTTGTTCTACTGTCAATAATATAAAATACTTAAAATTTAATTTGTTTTCATTTAAATTTTATTTATTTTTTAAATAATTTATTCAGATAAATTTTTAAACTTTAAATTCGCATTTTAAACAAAGTACATATATTAAAAATAAATAAATTGAAATTTTAATATTATTAAACTTAATAAAAATAAATAGTATTTAATTTTAAATATTTAATAAGTTAATAAATTAATACAAAATAATGTTTACTAATTAAAAATATTAAATTTGAAACTTTTTACATCGTCATGTTAATAAGGAGAAGAGAGATAGGGAAATGTGAACCCTTCATATTTGCAAGCTTTATATTGAAAAAATGTGCAGAAAAGTGGTGGTTAAACTTGTTTAATTAATTATTTGTATTTTCTTAATCAATTAAGGTTGTTTTTCGTTGCTCAGGCCCAGTGCCCCTTTTAATAATTCTCTTTTTTTAAGCCTTGATTACTAAAGTTTTTCTCTCAATAAATGTATTTTTTATTGGACAAGGTACTATTTAAAAAATAAATAAATAAGCTAAAAAAAACATTTTAACATGATGTTTTTCATAATATTAAACTTATCCAAAATAACTTAAAGAAATTACAAGTTACTTTTATAAATATTTATAAGTTTTTACAATTTTTTTCACATTATTACTTATACGAAATATTGGATATAATAAGAAAATTTCAACAACCTAAAAGATAACATTAGCATACATTAGAGATATGGTTATAAGGACTATCAGTTGCTAATTCTCATTCAATACATAAATCAATGTAGGTCGGGATTTTATGTAACAATGTTTAAGTCTTAAAAAATTTCTCAATTTTAAGATGGACTAAATTCTCAAGGGTACCCCTATAAATTTGATTTAAAACAAAATGTAGGTTATGTGTTTTGCTTGCAAAGGACATTAGTTATCCATCTTGAATTGTATAGTTGATGCAGCAAATAAAAAGGAACATCAACACATAAAAATGAAAAATTGTGAATCATTGTTGACCTTTTCTTGCAAAGATAGAGAAAAAAAGAAGAGATTAGAGAAAAAGAAACAAATATAATTATTAAGTTAGAAATATTGAGTAAAATGCTTTCAGTCAAGTTAAGAACATAAAATAACAAAATTTAAAAAAATGAAACAACAATGTAGTGAGTAAAATGTTCTGGGTCAACTTTTGAATTGGTAGTGACAAACGTTTGAAAAGAATAAAAATAAAACAAAATCTGTCCTTCTTTTTATTACAAATAAAATAATAGATGAAAGAAACTAAATTCTACAAAAGTAAACACCGAAGCAATTTTCTTTTAAAGAAGTGATCAACACTGTTTTGACAACTTTTTAACATTTATTCTTGTATTTATGTGTCATTTGTAGCATTTTAGATAAGATTGATTACGTGTAAACAATAAGAGAAGAAAGTGATATTTCCGAAATCAACCTTCCCAATTGGTACAAATATCATGAAAGAGACCAATACCAAAACTATTGGCAGTAAGCAAACTCAATTCAAACACGAATACCATTCAAATACACCATCTTTTTTAACTAGTAAACAATCTAGAAGAGACATGAGGTACTACCAAAGCTCATATCAATGTAGTGACAAAATTTCCTTAGACTTGTTAGAAAGTTCACACAAAATTTTAAACTTAGTTAAATGGTACTTTTATGATTAAGTTATTATTATAAATTTGTTTAAAATAATATTTTTTTTTATTTTTGTTTAAATATTCTACTATTTGATTTTTACCCTGGATAGAATAATGTGACTATATATTATTTCCCTTTTTCTATATCCAACTTACTATCAATTTTCTTTTTATTTTTATCTAAAATATTCTAACAATTTAATCTTTTTATTAATAGGATAATGTGACTATTATTTTTCTCTTCTTATCTTTAATTCGCCATCAATTGGCTCTTACCCATTTCAATATCTTCGAACTTATTTATTAACCCATTATTTAGCGAGAAAATGAGTCGGTCAAACAATAAATTAAAAAAAGATTAGAGATGGAAAGACTAAATTAATCAATAAGTTCCAAAAGAAATTAACAATTACAATATTCTACTAAAGAAAAAAATCAAACAAGTTACTTTGACAAAAATAAATAATATTTTAAACATGAGAAATTTTAATATAGACTTGATTAAAATAGATTATATATTTAAAACTTAATTAAGCTAAAATTTTAATATATTATGCACATTATAAAAAAAATTGTATAAAAAAAAAAGCTCAATATATCTTGCAAATTTTTAAAAGAAAATATACAAATAAGCTCTTCATTTTTTTATTAGTATCGTTAGAGCTTAAGTTAATTAACGTTCATGGTTGGGTTTAATTCAGTTTTCCGTTAAAAAATTCACTAAATAGAGAAAATTAGCTTTTCTGGTGCATATTTTGACTTTAGAGTAAATAATCGTCATATGAAACTTCCGTTCATAAAATCAATAAAAAATGGTTATTATATACTTTCTTATATCCATTCCTTTCTCTTCTCATCAAGAATCCCTTTGTATCCATATAGTGAAATTTTGAATCCTTTCATGCACTGTTATAACGAAAATCATAAAAATAAACCATGCATGTATTATGCCGCATGATTAAATTGAAAACCAAGAGGAATACAACAAAACCATATGACTACAGGCCAGGTGGTTTAAACAGAGGAACAACATTAAAAATGGATTCTACGTCTATGGGTAATTCAAGGGCATATCTAAGGGCTGCTGGAGTTGATGTCTTTCCCTTCCAAGTGTCAAACCATGGACCTCCTCCAACTTCTAGAGCTGCCATGTTACTCCAAACGTTTAATATGACCTGCCATTTACCAAATATTCATGACAATGTTCCACTAAATACCAATCTTAGAAACAATTTGTTTATGTGTGAAAAAGAGTGACACCTTCCCCTTGCTGCCATCATATCTTCGTTCCCACAGTTGCAGTTTTAGATTTCCAAAGCACGTATCTTTACAAGCAGGGGCAAGGCCAGCTTCTGCTGTTGGAGCACGCAATGCAGTACCTGGATCCTCTGTTGTTGCTTCTAATTCAACCTGCCAACATAACAATATATTGAATCTGACATACTCTATAGCCAAAGCAATTCCCACTACCTAATCAATCGTATAATCATTAATACGTTAAGCTGATTCAACTGATTACCCTCTTTGCACAAGCAATTCTGATTTCATAGTTTATAGAGCTCATTAAACTGAAATGAAATGTAAAACTTCAATGACTACAACTAGTGTGGTCTGTGCAAGCTATTCGCTTAACCACTGAAAAGGGTAAAAAGTACTTAGAAAGTTATAATTACCACATATTTGCCATTGTCCGCTGTCATAAACCAATAACCCCAAGTGGTAACTTCCCAGTTAACAGTACCATTCCATGGCACGAATTCATAAAATTTTCCATCGTAATGAATTCCAATCTGCAGCAGTTTGCAACATAGAAAATAGTACAAAATTATGAAAAAAAAATCAAGAATAATAAAAATAACAAAAACTAAAAAGATTAATTGTTCGTTGCGACCAAAAGCATATGGCAAAAGAATAAGTAGAAAAAAAAATAAACCCCAGATTATTGTAAGAACTGATATCTTCAAGTCCCTAAACTTTTCAAAACCTTACCTATTTGACGTTTTTCAAAAACTCATTCACTTTAGTCCTTAATATCAATGTAAAATGAAGTATAAAAGGATTGAGGTGAATAATATTTTGGAAGTTAGAGACTAAATAAGGATTTAGAAAAGTCAGGACAAAAGTAACCAATGTCCACAATCTCAACAACTAATCTAGGTGTATACTGAAAAAAAAAAATCAAAAAAAGAGTACATGAAAGAAACTTTTACCAAGATTTCAGATCCACAAAAAGGAAAAAATATACTATCAAACATTGGACATATTAGTTAGAAAATTTCCAAAGAAATATCGACCTAATTAAACCATTTCAATAGCATAATTAACACCAGTCTCCATCACTCAGGATTGCAGACAGAGGACAAAAGCTTCCTTCAAGTGTTAGGAATGCAAATAATACCAAATTGAGAAATCAAAAGAACTTGTGTTGATTCTCACACAAGGTTTTGTCAAATCATAGAGAATATTTAACTAGCACAGAATGTGATTTTGACAAAAGGACAACAAGCAATTTAGCTACACATTCTCGATCTTCAAAAATCCCATTACCCCTCGCCCCACCATTTATTCGGAGCTAAACTTAATATTACATGAAGCCAGTGAAATTAATTATGAAATATGTCAAACTGATAGCGAATCCTAAACACAGTTACCAATGCAGCATTTTCAAAGGTCTCAGTTAATCCAGGAATTTGTCTCAATCCACCAGCTGCCGTAAGTGCAATTTCTCCACTACCACCTTCAAAAACATTACATTGAGCCTGCAGAGACATCAACAATTTTATATGCATAAAATGTACAAACACTAATCCCAATATTGGTAAGAATAAGTAATTATTGATACAAAATAGAAGGATATTAACCAGCTGTAAAAATTCCCGTACACTGAGTTACTGATGAAAACCAATATCTAAGTGGGTCAGTTAGAAGATCCATTGGTGGATTTGAGGCAATTATTAAGAAGTATATAATAGGGTAGGAAATAGAAATATTTTAAGAACTAAGAGCCTCTTTCATTTTTACTTTTTCCATTAGCCTTTTCTCCCAAGATATATATACTTGGCATAGCTGGGTTCAATGCATCATACGAAGCAGTGGTGTCTTAATTGTTCTCTTGTAAATTGTTTTGACAATAATTGTCTTTGTAATACTCTCGGATTATTTTTCCGGCTGGAAAAAAAAGTATTCTGCAAAAAATATTTTGTAATTTTCTCACAGATAGAAAATAACTTACACTGTAATAGTTCTGCAATAGAAACTGCATGCTGGTAGTTATTCATAGAAAATAGCTGATGACAGTTATGGATTAGGATTATGACTAATAGTAGGGTGTATAATTAGTGAAGTTTGTGGACGGAGAGTACTCCCCGTACGAGACTTTTGTACCTGTAACAGCAATTGTATTGCTGTATTGACATAACCTTACTTTGAGGGAAGGAGCCTCAAGAAACAGAAAAAGGAAAAGGTAATAAAATAGAGAGAAAACTTAAGACTTCATTCATTGCTGCCTTTTTGGTGTCGTTGCAGTACATATATATAGCAAATATTGTTTGCAACAAACTAGTAACTATGCATAACAAGAACCTACAAATTTGGGATTCTGTCGTATTTCCACAAAAAACTATAAAAATATCTTACTAAAATTAATTCCTTTACTATAGAGTGATTTGTATCCTTTTTCAACTTAGGCTAGGTTGATAACACGTATTGTTTGGTTTTAATGATTAAAATTATATTTCATTAGTTTATTAATTAATACTGTATCAGTTTTGTCCTCATCCAAAACAGGAAGCCAGAATTTGAGAAGGTCAAGAATTTGTCATATTAGCATGACATAACATATGGATTCTTGAAAGAAAATCTTGAAGGATGTGGAGGCAACATTAAGGGTTGAATTAGAGCTAGTATAGAAGAAAAAAAGAAACTACTATGAAAGAGAACTTTTATGAAATGAGGAAGGTGTTCGGAGAACATACAGAGGAAGAGCATGGAAGTTCCAATCATGGAGAAAGACTACAGAAAAAATGGGTCTAGTTAATTCAGATGGTAATAAGGCGTGAGTGACTATTGTATGTAAGTTAAGAAATTGAAACTGCCCACCTTCAATAGGGAACACTCTGTAGGATGGTTCAACAGGGGTAAGAACATACTTAGAAACATATTTCTCAAACTCTAGAGTTTGTATATACTCACGAAGCTTCCGTAAACTCATGGAATAAGAGTTTACCAAATATTAAAAAATCTATTAATGACATATATGCATAACATAACGCATTTAATGCAACAATAATTCAATTCTTGGACACCATAATAAAGAAAAGTAGCAAATCACAATTCACAATACTGAAGTATGATGGTACATTAGTGCTAAATAAATTAAACTACTTAGATGACTAAACCATATATAAATTCATAAAACCATAAGTTCTTAAGGCGAAAACAACTCAAAAAGGAGTTAATGAGTCTAATAAAATATTATTGTTGGGTAAAATTTGGAAAAAAACTACATTTGATTTCAAATTCATTAACTCGTTTCTTCAATTGAGAGTTTGTAAGTTTACCGTAAGTTTAACGTTTACCCAGAAAAGAGTTTTGGTAATGGGTTAACTTGTTTTCCCTATTTAGCATCATAAACTCTCAAATGTTTAAGAGCTAACTTGAGATTTTGTCAACCTCACTTGGAAGTGAAACTGCGAAAATACTAATGAAGGTCAAAGTGGCTAAATACGGAGAGACCAACCATCCATGGGCTCTATTTTGAGAGAAATAGAATACTATTTCACTTAAAGTTTGGAAAGAGAGTTTAAGAACCAATACGAGAAATTAATATACTTGAAGCAGTTGGGTTCCATAGATGATTTTATATTGAGAATTTGAATTCCTCTCTACAAGTAAATAAGCTGCTGAGAGCAATATTTGGGTGAGAGGTCTTCAACCAAATATCAACGCAAGCATCCATACTTTTAACCCCATATCTTGCCATTACAGAAAACCTAACGTGATAAAAGTCATTCATAAAAAATAACTGATAGCAATTTTGAATTAGGATTATATCTGAAGACAGGGTGTGTCGTTATGCTAGTGCATTGCGTTTTGCAGTTTTTGGATGGAGAATACTCTCTGTAGGAGACTTCCATATCTAGGACAACAATTGTATTGCTGTATTGTGTGTGTTGTCTATGTTCAGAATTATACTCGATCAGTCTATTAATTGGTGTTCTATCATTCATATATCATGAATCACTATAAAGCTAATCCTTTTAGAAGATTATATTTCGCCTTTATCAAGAGTTATACTTGATCATGAAGATGTAACAAAAAGACTCCACCTCCTAAAGTCTTCAAGCCCTAAATGGGTGACTACCATTCTAGAATCTAGTCATTATTTTAAAAGCTAAAGATATAAATAAAATGAAGAAACAACTCATTTTATCCATAATTTTCTAAAGACAATAAGATTTGTAATTGCATACACAAAACCAGCTATAGCTGATGTTTCATATCAAGCCATGGAATTGATATGATCATGAATACTAAAGATATACTTTCGTAATGAAAAGGAAAATTACCCAAAACCATTTTCTCGGGAATCCTCCACCCCAGTTCTTTTCTGAATAAGACGGAGCATTTTCAAACTCAATCCTCTCGCCATCCCACTCAATCCAGCCTGACATTCAATATTTATGAGGAAAATAAATGAGGACAAACTATCTTATCACAAACATGGGTGATTAATTGTTTAAGAACACAAGCACTTCACATACACATGATCCTAAAAGCCAGTCATTATACAAATATTAAACTTCTAACTTTCAAATTCTAAAGGTGAATAAGACCGCTCACTCTTTTTTTCCTGACTCACATCATGGCTCTAGCAACAATTATATGCTTTCAGCCTCACAATGTTCTTGATGTTTAATCCTTACTAGGATGGTTTCTATTATTATCTTTTAAGTGACTACATGTCAATCTCTTCGGCAAATTACATTATTAGTTACTGTCACAATATATTCGTATCAATAATTCAATCAAAATTATCATATTTCAGTTCAAACACAAGAAGCAGGACACTAGACTATAATAAATAAAATAAAAGATCAAATAGCCAATAGCTGAACAAGTAGCAAATACCTGTTGACAATCCAGCAGCCATACATATTTGCCAATGTGGTTCAAAAACAGGGAAAGCTGCAAGCCACCCAGCAGTAGACTTCTGTGTAGACCCAACATCACCCCAACCATATACAGGTACTGTACTATACTCCCAACGAGCCGTTTTTACTGTTTCCACATAATCTGACCTACAATTAAAATCCATGTCAAGTGCTAATATAATCTGAGAATGCAAAAGCAATCAAACCCCCACCTTCCATCATCTTGAATAAAACCTTGATTCCAAAGGGGAGTGACTTGAAAGCCTTCCGACACTCTATTGTTAAATTCCTGAGCAGAATGACCAAACACAAAGCATAATTAGCAGAGACAGATTAGACCGGTCTGGAAGCCAACTATGACATAATGACAGATATAAACCATTTGCTTGGGTAGTTTAAAATTGTTCCTATTGCAATTTGCAACACAATCAAGAACGACCAACAAGAAAAAACCAAGATCCGAATAGAAGCAAAACAGGTGCCACTGAAACACCATCACTCGAAGACTTAGATTTTGAGTTTGGCCTAGTTTAACCCCAAAAGTGGGTCGGTAAGTGTTGCCATTCACTTATACACAATATTATGATTATATCACTGGTCAATCTAATATCTTTAACATATCCTCACCAATGACTGGACGACTCTAACATAAAGTTTGCATAACTAGACATCTGAGATGATATGATAACAAGTGACCCAATAGTCCTAACAGCTACTACTAGAATCTAATTGTATCTTATCTGAGTTTAGGTGAAACCTTAACACGGAATAGCCATGCGCCTGGTAAAATATTATATTTTTATGTCAACCATGTGAGCAAAAGATGGTATATATACCTGAGGAGGAAGCTCCTTGTTGGGAGGTTTAGCATTTTGGTTGGGCACGAAAGTGTTCCCCAACATCAGTTCATGCCTGCCTAAGCATTTCAAAAACTCAAACCCATAGAATAAGATAGTGGTTTAGCAATAAGAAGAAGAAAAAAACGGAAAGAGCAGAAACAAATCCTTACTTCCCCAGAAGAATTGCGATTCGGGAGAGTACTGACAAATATACTTGTCATCGGCACCGAGAATCTGGGCACCGACACCGGTAAACCGGGGCCCATATTGGACCTGTTCGAGAGGCGTCAACGGTTTGCGAAACACGGGACTCTCGACGGAATACATGAAGCAAAAGCTCTGCCGCCGTTCAGGAATGGACACTTTGAAATACCACCCCTCGAAGAATTTGCGAGTAGTCCCATCGAAATGGTACCTAATTATCGATGAATTGAACAATGTGAAGATCGAAAGTGTTAATTGAAGGAGGGAAAGCGAAATAAGTACCCGCTATGAGGCGTTCGAAGGTCTCGGTTGGGAGGAGTGGGGGAGTAAGTAGGTTTAACTTTAACGGAAGACGGAGTTTGTGGCGTGTTTTGGACGGGAACGGTGTCGGAGACGGAAGCGTGAGCTAGGAGGCGCGTGGTGGGTGGTGTGGAGGGAAAGCGAAGAGTGAGAGAAGGAAGAGGGAGAGGGGGAAGAAGGGGGAGTGTGGGAGAGAAAAGAGGAGGGTCCCATAACTTGGCTTCCATGGTGTTGGGTGCATGAGGAAGTGGAAAATGAAACGGTGTGGGACTTTATGTGTGGGAGTGAGTCTATACGTAACGGAACTGTGTTGACTAACTCACAGGTGGCGCTTAAACGCAGCATGGATATTTTGCTCTCGACCACTATGTTTATGCTCATATATTCTAGTACCATGGATAGCGATTATCCTTTGTTGATGTGTAACATCTTATAATGTAATACAAGAAAAAAAAAAATCATGATTAATGAGAGATTTATTTATCCAAACAAATTGTTGTGATAAAATAGCAATGAAAAATGATGATGTGGTTAATGTTGTTGGTTTTTGTGTCTGTTTCTGACAACACGGCACGCTTAATTAGGATGGCACAGTTAACTAGGATTAGCACAACATTCTAAGGATGAGAACCTTGATAACAGTGATAAAGGTATGGGGAAACCAAAATTTAGACACGTTTTAAATCTGAATGTCCACAGGTTTTCCCATATTCACAAAAATTTGGTGAGATTAAATAAAAAGAATTTTGAGAGTAAACATGACTTTTTTGGATTTCTTTTAATTTGGATTTATTATAATTAACTTTTGCACTTTATCTTCCTTCTTCTCAATAAATAACTCTCTCTCTCTGGAGCAAATTCTCTGGATTTGTTATTTTGAATACTTTTACTTAGATGTTATAATGAAATTTTATTTTCATTTTAAATTTAAATTTGATTAAACTTTATTTTGTTATGGAAAACTGTTTTTTCTTACATAATGTTATTTTACAAGAATTACTTCTACTGAAAGGTATAAATAACTAGTATTTTATAAGAGGGTACTGGTTTATAAAAAGATAGAATTTTTTAACTTATGTATTTTAAACTTTTTTTTTAACATTGAACAAAATTTGGTTATTTTCTTACAAACTTTTTCCTTGATATCTCTTCATTTTTTCCTCATTTTCCATTAATCTAAACAATGTTATTTTTTATTTTATTTTTTTCTTAGTTACACACCCTTTTTCGCCACTCCCTATTCCAAAGTAAAGATAAAATTGTACAACTCTTAAAAGCTTCAAAGAAGTAGCAAGAATTACTAGCAGAAAAGAACTTTTTTTATCCAGAAAATCACTAACAATAGAACCTTCACATACAAGAAGCACAACAAGTATTTTACTTTTAGGTTATATTTTTAGGAGATAAGAAGCCCAACAAGATTCTATTTTACTTTCAGGAATTTGGTTATATTATCAGGAGACGTAATCCTTCTTTTTATTACATTGCTTCTAAGTGAGAAAGTATCTTTAGCGTAAATAATTACCGAATTATTTTACTGGTAAAGTGTTTCTACAAAATCATGTCTACAATTTTAGCTAATAGGTTTAAACATGTGCTTTTTAAAATAATAGATATACACCAATCCACATTCTTCGGTGGATGAGGCTTGTTAGATAATGTTTTTATAGCTAATGAGACAGTATATTATATTTGTAAAGAGAAGAAGAAAGGTGTTGTTATTAAGATAGATTATGAAAAAGCGTATCATTCGGTCAATTGAAACTTCCTATACTATATGATGAAAAGGTTGGGATTTGATGATAAGTGGATAAAATGGATAAAGATGTGTTTAGAATCAGCCACATATTCTATATTGGATAATGGAAGTCTAACAAAAGAATTTAAATCGAGGAGGGGTCTTAGGCAGGGTGACTCGTTGGCACCACCATTTTTGTTCCTTATTGTTGGGGAGGGACTCACGGGTTTAGTTCATGAAGCAAGAGGTAAGAATCTACTTGAAGGTGAAAAAGTGGGAGGGAAGGGAGTAAATATTGATTTACTTCAGTTTGCCAATGATATACTTTTATTTTGTCAACCTACTTATGGAAACATTTTGACCTTTAAAGCTATTTTGATGACCTTTGAATTGGTTTCTGGATTAAAGGTTAAATTTCATAAAATTCAGGTGAGGTTATAGAAGTTAATCAATAAGAATTATAGGTGTTTTCTAATTGTCTGAATTGTAGGCAAATGAAGCTTCCATTTAAGTATTTGGAGATGACTATTAGGGAATCTAAGAGGGTGTCATTTTGGGATCAAGTGATTAACAAAGTTAAATCTAGGTTGTCAAGATGGAAAGAGAGACTACTATCTATGGCTGGTAGAGTGTGTTTGATTAAATCTGTAATCACTACACTACCTTTATTCTATTGGTCATTCTTTAAAGCCCTATTAGTGTGTGCAATAAGATTAGGAAATTACAAGCTAAGTTTTTATGGGGTTGGAGAAATGAGGGTAAGAGAATAACATGAGTTAGTTAGGAGAAGATATGTAGACCATTCCATGAAGGTGGATTAGAGATTAAAGATATAGGTAACTTCAACTTAGCTTTGTTATCTAAGTGGAAATGGAGGCTCGGGGGGGCAGAATTGGGTTTATGGAGAGAGGTATTAGAATCTTGGTATGAGTCTTGGAGGGAATTGGATATACACAATCATGGTGGTGGCGTGATCTAGCTAAAGTATGTAAGAAAGGAGCTAAGGATAATTGGTTTGATGGAAGAATTAAGTGGATTGTGAGGAAGGAAAAAAGAGAAGTTATGGGAGGATACTTGGATTTGTGATTGATCTTTAAAAGATACATATCCTAGATTATTCTCTATTTCTGAATGTAAAGAGAACACAATGGCAAATATAGGAGTAGGGGAGCAAGAGAATCCTATACACATAGCTGGATGGAATTTAGGTTGGATAACTAGGTTCGAATGGGAGAAGCAGTTGGAAGACCAGTTGGTTAATAATACCTTAGTTGTACAGAGAAGGATTGGTAGCAAGGATGGGTGGGTTTGGGCAGCAGGAAGAACAACAATATATTGTTGAGTTTGGATACATTATTTTGAATAGGGAAAGTATAGTGGAGGGGTCAGAGATTTTCTAGCAGCTTTGAACTTTAAAAGTGGTGCCTTCAGCACTACTGTGTGTTTGGAGAGTTTTGTTGGAAAGATTGCCCACTACTACCAATCTCTTTAAAAGAGGTGTTCAGTTGGAAAGGTACCTCTGTCGGTTGTGTAAGCGGGTGGATGAGACAGTTCAACATCTTTTTATCAATTGTGTAGTGGTGAAGGAAGTGTGGGATGCTTGTGAGAGATAGGTTGAGATATTGTCTGCTAGACATAAGTCATTTTGCCTCATTATCATAAGTTTCAACTATAGATGTTGTCAACACTCAATTTCGTCCAGACAAATAAAATTATTTCAAAATATAAAATAATATAAAATAAAAAAAAATGTGTGTTATTATTTAAATAAAAAAATAGTTTTGGTTCTATTCTATTTTATGAATAAAGTTAAAATAAAATTAGTAAAAAAGGAAATAAAATTCAGAGTAAGAAATCAGTCTATTAAAAATTTGTTTTAAAAAAATAATAGTAATAATAGTAATTAAAAAATATATATTGAATTTGTCCATTAAGAGAAAACTAAAAATGTGGTAATTAAAAGATAACAATTAAAAAATAATAATAATTAAAAAACGAAAATAACAAATAATAAATAAATAAATATTAAATAATTGATGATTAAATAATAAAAACAAAATAAAAATAAATATATATTCAAAAAAAGAATAAAAAAAAAGAAAGGAAGTCTGTTTTCAAACTGCTTACTTGATTTACACGTTCAAGATAATAAATAAATAATAAAAAATAACAATAAAAAGAATGAGTCAATGCCAGTAGACTCTTATGTTCTCACTCTCTAACTCCACGTATTTGTTTTTAATAAAAAATAAATATTTGTAAATAATAATTTTGAAACCGCTCAGATAACAACCCATGTTCTCCACTTAACTAAAAATAAAATTAATAATAAATAATAGATTGTTACCGTTGAAAAATGGTTTAAGTCTCATTCCTGGGTAGATTCATTTTTAATATTAATTTAAAAAAAATTATTAATTAAAAATAATAAATATAAATGAGTCAAAGAGTGGTAACCTCCCTGAACTGAACTACTCGCATTTTAAAAACAAATATCAATTAAAATAATAAAAAAAAATATATTAGTCAAAGGAAGAAAAAGAAAGGGGGGATCATTTTGGTGATTGAGAAAAAAAGAGAACGAAAGAGAGAATATTGAGAAGAGAGAAAAGAAGAAAGCACATCGAGAAAGAAAAGACTAGGCACCAGGTATTTTTTTTTTCTTTTTGCTTGTACATTCATTCATGGCATAAAATAAAAAGCACCCACAATTATTCCTATTTCAACAGCATGCATCTCCATGAACGCATAATTCCACAATGTTTCTGCGTTGTGTTTTTGCCCTGCATCTCCACTGTACATCCCACCATGAACCTCCATCACCTTTCCATTCCATTCCAATAATCATCAACCAAATCACCTTCTATGCCATGTTAACCCCACTTCTTAAATACACAAACCAAATATCACTCACGAAAAAAATGCAAGCTTCGAAACCCTTCAGCGAACCTACAAGCATCACATCTCGACGAAAACGCCCCTCACAAATACCCAAGAACAGAATTACGTGTACCCTGATTTTCTATCCTGTATAGAGATACGTAGGAGCGAGGTCAAATGCTTATCGGGCCCCCTATTAAAAAAATATATTTTTGTTTGTTGTTATTTGCATTTTATTTCTGTTTTTTTGGGAAAAATAAATATTTCTAAAAATCACACTCTTTTATTTTACTTGTTTAATTAGAGGTACCGCCTTAGGGCGGGCGTTGTGGGAGTGCTAGTACCTTCCCCACACGTAACCGACTCCCGGACTCTAAATCCAGTTTTGCAAACTTGCCTTATCTGACTTTTTTTTAGTTTTTCATAGTTTTTCCTTTAATAAATTATGGTGGCGACTCCATTATTTTTCAAAAAAGAAATTAGTTTTGAACCGTCGTCTCGATTATGACAGATGTCAACCACAAAAGTTAACCAATCATGAAAAATATTATAGGTGGCTATTGTGACTGAGACATGGGCTCATAGAAATAAAGTGATTTTTAGAAATAGAGTTGTAGATAGTGTGGAGATCTTTTGCCTAGCCCAGATTAGGAGTTGACATTGGTTAAAACAGAGTAAAGAAAGCTCAGTTTCCTTATTCTGATTGGATCTTATGTCTATTACATTATTTAAAATATTTATCTTGAGAGGTTGTAAAACTCTCACTTGTTCTTCTGTCCCAGATTGAGTTGTGGTTGCAGGTAAACAAACACAACCATTGTATACAGGACATTCCAGGGTTAATTATGAAAAAACTTTGTATGATATGCAATACATTATAAGTCATTGTGTTTTATAATTTTAACTTGGTCTTTATGTGCTCTTTTGTACATTTGTGTACGTGAGAAATTTTTTCTTCATGTAATAGGATTGGAACACTCTTAAAGTACTTTCATTTATATTATTTTTTGCTATTGAAAAAAAACAGGAAGCACAACAAGTTAAAAGAGTGGAAGAGATGCAAGGAGGGATGTTAGGCACTTTACAAATGAGTAAACTTCTCTTTGTGCTTCACTGATCCTATATTGAATTCAAAAACATTGTGTCGTCATCAAAATCAATGCTCATAGTTGTTTTTGCAAAGTGGTGGTGTGCACGAAATACTTTTGTTGTGTCGTATTTTAGTTCAACTTTAACAATATGCATTCAATATTTTAAGGAAGAGTTGTGTGCATGTCGATTTCATGATAATATTAGCACTGAGGTGTGACTAAAAAAATGAAAAATTTTCTTAACAATATCTCTTTCACTTCAAATCACATATTTGATGCATATGGTGAAAGTGTATTGTGCGGGATCCACCTTCTTATGTAGAATACATCATATATACAAAGTAAAGATAAATAATATCTAATATTAATAGTATAATCAAAGTAATATCTAGTATTAATAGTATGGTGAGGATTTGAGATCGATTCTTATTACTCCAAGAAAATTATTCTTTATATTATAAATTATTTCAATCATAGTATACATTTTTTTATATATTAATTTTTTAAAAAAATTAACTTTGAATTATTGTTGTAAGTTTTGAATTATTATTGTAACTATTTATATGCTTTCCATTTAAGATTGTTTGAAATATAATATTAGAAGACTGGAGTGGAAAACTAATTTTCTGTTTTCTTGATTATAACAGGATTGGAACACTCATAAGAACTCCATTAATTCTATTTTGTTGGTGTTAAAAAATATAAAACGAAACAAATTAAAGGACAGGGAAGGTTTAATTTAGAAACAAAGGTAAAAAAAAGTAATAGTTTAATATCTTTCGAAAATAGATATGTAAAACGTGGATAGAGAATATTAAAATATTTAATCGAGAAAGTAAAAGTAAAAAAAAAATCTATAAATTGTATATTTTAGCTCATAATGTAAGAATACATTATTTTAATTGCCTTTATTAATTTTATCTTTAAAATAGTAAATTCCTAATGATTTACTTTTATTTATTTCATGGTACCAGAACAGTACTAATTGTGTAATCATATACATGCATGCATAAGTTATATATAATTTAATTCCCCTTTTTATGTGTTTCGTTCTGGAATTTCCACTTATGACATTTTTGTAAAGATTTCCTTATAAGTCACCTAGACACAAAAATTATGGGTCAATTCCAAAAAATATTTCAGTTTGAAAAAGGCTTTGTATCCTCTACAGCTTGCAGGACTTCTATGTGTTATATATCTGTTTTATGCTTTTTGTTTTGACAATATTATGTGTATTTTGCTAAAGGGTTGGAATACTTCTAATTATAACTTTTTTTTTTAATTCTTGGACTGATATATAATAAAATAAATAATGTTCACACATAGGAGGTATATTGTTTTCAAGTGTAATCCAGATTCAAATATTGAACTTTAAAATGCCAAAATATAATAGAAATGTTAATTCGGTGTAGTTTTTTCTTAACCATGTTCTAATTTTCTCTTAATTTCAAAGGCTTTCACCTCTCTCTTACTCCCTTATATAGTAGAAGTTTTATTTTTACATCTACTTTTGATGATTTTCTTCATCTCCCACAACTTCTATTTTATAGAAAAAAATTCAAAGGCACCACTCAGCAGTATATGTCTGGTTGAGATTTTCAACTAATGCATTAAATTTCCAACTAATACAATAAATTACCAACCACAAATTTTTGGCTGGACTCCAACACTTAGCCCAACCAGTCATAAGAGAAGTTAGCACCCAATAAAGGATGACATGTATCAAAACAATTCATTACACCCACTTGCAATAAAAACAAATAAAATTATCAAATTTGATATTTTAATTTATTGTGAAAGCTGCATCATTAAAGATGACTACTACTTACTAATTCTTGATATGCTTAAAATTAAAACATTTAAAAGCTATATTCAGTAATTTATTCTTTAAAATAGTAATTTCTTAAACCATTTCTCTTCATTTTTATATTAATTTTCACTTTTAATTTCTATTGATTTTCTTGAAAATATGCTTTATCTTATCCAACTACAAGTTATATATACAACAGTCTCAATTTATTTTATTTTTCTTTATTTTATTTTGCCATTTTGATTAAACTGTTTGGCACAGTACATTTTGCATTCAATCACTGGTGATATTTGGAAATATCATTATGATATTATGTTTTTTAAAGACATTTTATTTGCATTGAAAGAAGACTTAATAATAGGTTATCTTTCCATAATTATTTTATAAAGATTTTCATTGATATTACTTAGGATACTCTAGAATATCATTTGGATATCATGTCTTCTAAACACATTTTGTTTGGATTGAAGGAAGACTTATTTTAATATGCTATTTTCCTTCATAAAGATTTTACAAGAATCTTCATCAGCTTCACTTTGTTTTAATCTTCTGATTTGATAATTGTTTTAGTAAATATTATAAGAGATGTAGTTGATAAGGACAACAAAATAGAGAAACTAAAAAAAAAAAAACCTTATTGATATAGTGCTGTAAATTTGGAGTAATATTTATTACTGTTCATTTTATTTTCTTTCTTTCTTCATTTTTTTCAATAGATTCCATTGACTACTTTCTATACATATTAAGTGCATTTCACTTGAGAAGAGTGTATGCCAATAAATGCAGCATTTAATGTGAATGGTCCTTTTCAAGGTGGTTTTGCAGTTATGGATCATGCAGAAACATAAAGGTAAGTTATTATTCAATATTTACCCTTTTCATATGGTGAGAAACTTCTGCAAATTCTGAATAATAGTTAAATATTCTTCAAGAACCCCATATTAGAAAAAGTAAAATTAGATTATAATATATAACTTAGGTATAAACTTTACTATATGAAGTCATCTTAACGAGATTACGCTAAACTTTGATGCAGAATTATTTGAGAACTGCGAGATGAAGATAAGACAGAACAAGGATAAATAATGATGAATATTGAAGTGCATACTAATGCAGAACAATGTCATTTATTTTGGTGAGAGGAAAGTGGGTAGGGTTTAAACAAAGCAGCCATTATTACTTCTGAAGGTTAACGATGGTGGGCTCATAGGCAATGACAAGCAGTTTCTCAGCGCAGGAAAGGAGGAGCTGTTCAAACACAGCATGATCAGGATGATCTTCATACTCTTGAACACCTTCCATGTTGTCAAAGCTTGATTCAAAGAAATGAGTGTAGCCTTTATGCAGGTGCAGGTTAACTTTTGCACTTTCATCTTTGCCCCTGCAACACAAATATCAGCATCAGTGATTCACTGGTATATGAATCTGATGTAAGAATAATGTATTTTACCAGTGGAATGAGTTCATGGCAGGGATGACATTCACTAGTTTTGCGTATTCTGTGATGACTTCTTCGATCTTCTCTGGGGTGGCGTCCTCGTTGAACTTTGCCATCACTACCAGTCTCACTTCTTTCTTTGCTTCTGCCATTTCTTATGTTTGTTCACAGCAACCTCATTCCCCCTCTCACCCTCTTTTATACCGATCTCAGCACAGTTAAAAATGCATCTTTTTTATATTTGAATATAAAAACTTGCAATAAATATTGGTGTAAATACGTATATTAAATGATGCTAACTGTATAGGTATATATGTATCATTTTTTATATTTATAAATTCTAATGATAAGATAAAAAAATATCAGCTTCAATTATTGAGCTGATTGGTAAAATAGATAGAATGGTGTTTATTTGACATGAGATTCTTAAATAAAGGTTAGTTTTATTAAAATCATGCAATAAAGAAATCATCATAACCTTGTAATTAAAATTATGTTAACTTGATAGGAGTTATTAGGTTCATGGTTTTTAAATTTAAAAAGTAAAAATAAGTTATATTATTTATATATATGAATTATTTATATAATATTTAGAAATTAATTAATTAAATTTATTATTACATATGATATCATTTTTATATATTTAATAGTTTGTGAAATAACAAATTCAAGATAAGTAAAAATAATGCTATTTATGCACACCATTTCGACTTCATCTTAATTATTTAAAAAAAAATCATACTCCCTGTATACTATTTACTCAATTTAGTAAAAAAGAAATTACACCTCCTTTATAAATACCAAAAAAATTGTATCATTTTAATACTTTTGTCTGTTTAGCCCCCAAGTCTTAATCTGAGGTCCCAACCATACCCGTCATGGTCCATGTTCCAATATTATAAAATAAATACATTTTTTATTTCTTTGTTAATAGATTGAGACACTGAATGATAAGTTCTTTGAATAACTTCTTTCATAAAAATTAGTCACTGCAATTTTTGTTGAATAAAAATTCACACAATGAGTAAAAACTCAAAAAAGCCTAAATTAATATAATAATTTTATTTGATATAAATTATCCACGTTAGTCAAAATGATGCATAGCTGATGAATTAGTTAAATAAATCTTTAAATCATAATTTTTCTCTTCTTTGTTCTTTTTCCACCCTCACTATCAATATAAATTCAAATGACCTTATATCTCAATCTCCACCATTACTGCTCATCTCACCACACCCACAATCCTATTTCTCAAAAATACATCACTTTCCAATAATTTCAAAACCTCAAACCCAAAATCACAAAACAAATTGTTTTAAAAAAAATCAAAAATAATTTTTTTCTAGTTTCTACCTTTTTTCTCTTCATATTATGCAAAAAGAAAATTCTTTTTTTTTTATAAATGTATTTTTTGTTTGTCATCAAATTGACCAATTCCATGTAAAACGATAAATTCTTCAAATATCTATTTACACGCATTTCAATTTTATTTTATTATATTTCATACTAAAAATTACACATAAATTACTTAAAAATGAGTAATGTATCACCATGATATTTAGCAATAATTACTAACGAAAAAAATATTGAAGAATTCATTTGAATAACACGAATATTCAAGAAGAATATTTTAGTGACTAAATCAGGTTAATTATACCTTTTCCTCTTATTCTGAAATTAAGATAAATCATATTAACACTAATAGTTTGGATTTGAAAACAAAAACTGGTTCTGTTCTTAAATACACGGGTTAGAGCATGCATATTCATAGGAATTTATTTGAAAAAGGTAAAATCATTTTAAAATAGATCTCTCTATATATAAATTATTTAAAATCAAATAAGGATATTTATATAAACCATTTTTTTTCAATTTGCAAACAATTCTCTTTACCTTTAAATTTCTTATATATAAAAAATTATTACTAAAGATTTGTTAGTTGGAAAAAACTCTCATACCAAATACCACGTGCTTTTTTGGGTCCATGCTGCAACCGCCTTCTTCGGCTTACTGTTATACAAGACAAAAAAAATAATACGCATCACGATAAATCTTTACAAAAGAATTTTAAAGTGATTAAATTCTTACCATAGTACTTATTTTAGAAAAATAATCATAAACAAAATATTATAATTATAGAAGAATCAGATATTATAAAATATTATTTAAACCCACATGCTGTACTGGTCTAGAAAATGTAGGTAAGAAATTAAACTTATTGGTCTTTCTTTGCTCAATTATTCCATTCTACAACATTCACGTACAAACACAGATTCGTCCAAACAGGATCACGTCCAGGACTGTCTCCAACAGTCATAATATTTTATATTTATAAATATATTAAACTAATTTTTCCAACTTAAAATTTATATATAATTTTAAAATATTATTATGTTGATTGTTATTTCTGTCCTAGAGTACTACGTTTATGAATCCTCATTGCTAATATTTCATAGACAAAATATATTTAACCATGTTATAATCACAGTGTCCCCAGAAAACATGTCATTTCGTGGCCATTATTCTGCCACCAATGTCGATATAAATGTGGTCATTATTTTCATACAGACGGGTGTTGTTCTTTCACAAGTTTTCTGGCTTCGGTTTTTTGTCTTTACTATTTTATTCTAAGTTCTTAGTCTTAGGACATGGAATTATATCCTAAGTTAGTTATTAATTCCAGTAAATTTATAATAGTGAGTCAGATTATCATTAATGGTCTGTTTAGTTTAACATATAAATTTGTCAAGATGGACGCCTTTCAAAAGAAATGGGAAGAAAGTTTCAAATTTAATAAATAAAAAATAATGAAAAACAAAAATAGGCTACAAAATTTTTCTGTATTTTTTATTCAGGGCAAATTTGTAAATATTTGTTCATTCTTTTTATATAATTAGTCTTATTATTAATTTATTAATATTTATATTATAAAAAAATAAATATAATTAATTATATAATATAATAATAATTCTTATTAATAATTAATATTATTATTAAAATAATAATAACAAAATATTAATGAAAATAAAAAAAATATTAATAATAATTTATAAAATAATAATAAAAATAAGATAATTATAAAAATAAAATACCAATAATATTAATGTCAAAAACTAAAGATAATAATAAAAATAATAAAATTAAAAAATATAATAATAATAATCAAAATAAATTTATATGATAATAATATTAACAAAAATAATTTATTTTTAATTTTAAAATAATTTATAATCTTATAATTCTATCAATAAAAAATAATAATTCATTAATCACACCCAACAAATTAATATTTATTTTTAATTATTTTTAATCTTTCAGTTTTATCAATTAAAATATCTATCACACTTATTACATCACTCACAAATTTTTCACTCAAATCTCATCATCTTTCTATTAATCCAAACAATTTAACTTTCCACATATTTTTATCTCAAATTCACTCTTCAACTAAAACATAATTATTGCTTTAGAGACTTATCTATTTATATCCACCATCAGGTTGTTGAACCTTTAACTATAGTGATGGAGAAAGTGAGCTAAAGTAAGCTCAATTGACATTTTAATCATGATTTTCAAATTAATTATTATATATAATCTGATGAGCGTAATTAAGTGACAATCTTATTTGTAAAGTATTCAATAAGAGGATTTTCAAGTTGTTGATTGGCAAGTAGGCATATCGAATAACTCAAGTATTAATAAAAAATTAAAAAAAAACATTATATTCATTATTTGATGTAAAAAAAAAAAAACTAAATATAATGAACACTACTATGACTACTACGGTTATATATTATCCCGTTACAATGGGTAAAATTTATTGGTACATTTCTTTTTATTGTGAAAATCAACAATTTTTTTTATCAAATATAATAATATAAAATATGTTTTACCCATAATTAATCTATAAATTTTTATGTTTAAAAGAAACTAAAGTATTTTAGATCTTTTAGAACATTTCATTTCATTTTAAACTAAAAACTAAATTGTTTGAAATACGAGACAGAAGTTACTAATATTTTGAAGATGATTTTGGCCCCTTTTTTTAGTGAATCATTTTTAAAGGATTAAGAATAACTTAAAATCTAAGTAATTATAGTTTTAGAGTGTAAAACCTAGAATGAATTGTTTTTCTTAATTTTATTCTTTTAATATAAACTTATGTTAGATATTATTTTTGATCCTGATATTTCAATTAAGTTATCTCTTTAGAATCCATCAATCATCTTTTATCACATAGAAAAATCCAATAATAAAACAAGAAAAACAAGATACAAAACATAAGAGCTATACGAAATGTAAAGAAAAATAACACAAGCACTTAACTACACAATTCTAAATATATAAAGTTGAAAAACAAGATACAAAACATAAGGGCTATACGAAATGTAAAGAAAAATAACGCGAGCCCTTAACTACACAATTCTAAATATACAAAAGTTGAAATTTATTATAAAAAAAATTCAAATTAATATTAGAAAGCATGCAACAAGATTGTTGCCACTAATGTTAATATCAGTAAATTCAGTGATAATCAATGGTTGATTGACATACACTTCACAAAATATTTTAATTTATTGTTGAAAAACATACTTTTAGAAAGAAATATATTATCCAATCATAACTATAAGACAAAGAAAACATTGATTGATAGGTATGAAATATAAGACCTATCCTACATATTGTTAAAAAAGAGTTTGAAAGATTATAAAAAAATGTTCTAAGTGGGAGTTATTACATTACAAGGTCAACGAAAAGAATCAAGACAAGTGATGAAAAATATGGTCAAATAAGAATGTTGTACTTTCTTGTTGTACATATGTTCAATAAAAAACAGAAACAACATGGGTAGGGGTAGGAAGAGTTCTGATTTACGATTCTGTTCAATATGCTGGCTGAGTGATTTTTATTGCAGGAAAAATGTGAAATTTTAATAGATGCATTTTGTGATACCCATGCTTGCTGCAACACTCAGAGAGATTTTTTGTGATAGAAGATAGAATTATAGAATTATAGAACTGTATTCTCACTAAAACAGAGGTGGCCTTGATTCAGAGATTTTTTGAGTACATCTGCTTGCTTTTTTACTGTAGATGTAAGTTGATGGCTGCAGGGTTCTTTATTTGAAGCAGAATATTAATTTCATGAAATTTGTCTTTTTGGAGGAGATGTATCACGGGTAGGTTATTTGATTATGTAATTACTGCTATCCAGTAAGTTTTCTGTTTTTTATTTTATTTTTTCTGTTGTGGTACTTTGTACTCTTATCTAGAAGTACATGTTGCATTTTTTTATATATTTTTTATTGTTGATAAAAAAAATATAATATCCTGTTTTTCATTTTCAGCCTGCAACCACTGAGTTAATTCCTAATTACTTTTAGGTAAAGAGTAAATTTAAAAAATTATTCAAATATTATCATATATTTACATATAGCTTAGGTTTTGTAAGGTAAATAACTCGTTAAACAAATAGTATGACTCACTTTGTAAGGTAAATAACTCACTTTATAAATATAAATAAATTAATCATCATATTTAACAAATTTTTTTATTAGCACATTATAAACGTTAAACAATCTAGTCATTTTCTAAATATAGAATTTGAATTAGTCCATTGTTAGGGGATATATAAGCTATAAGCCCATTAATACATATTTAAAAGATATTGTCAAAATAATTATTTTAATACTGACTTATATTTATTATCGCAGCAATTATAAAAGTAAGAGTCATTAAGTAAAAAAAAAAAAAACTATTGAACATTAGACCATTTAGATGTTAACATATTATACGTATAAGTGAATGTTGATTATACTAAGTATTTTATTATTGTTTTCGAGTATAAGTAGATTAATAAAAGTATTGTGAAAATCAACAAATTAAAAACAAATATTGAGTGAGTTTCGAAAAATACAATATCACAATAAACCATTTATAGTGAGATATCAAATTTAACAAGCTTGTTTTATTTTAAAAAAACATTCTCTTCTTCACTAAAGAAAAACAAAGAAATACTAATAAAGACCAACAATATATAATCTTGATGTTAGGTGAACTATATATCAACGATAATTAGTTAAAAAAAAAAGATCATGATGCCATAGATAATATATATTGCACTAAAAAATATTATGATGAGAAAATATACATATAAACCTACCACTGGACCATATATTATGAAAATTAGTTAAAAACATTAAGCTAATTGAGAAATTAAAAAAGATAAAAACAACTATCCATGGCTTCAAATTCTTGTCATCTGTTACTATAAAGAAATTTTTTTGGTAGATTGGCTGTTCACGTTTGCTTTCTGAAAATTTATTTTGATAAAAAAATATTGTATTGTTTTTATTTCATTTTTTGTTTTCAAAGGCTTGCATAGAAAGTTTAAAAAAACAACATTTTATTTCTTTTACTATTTTTATAGAGATATAAAACAAACAAACTATAAATTAATGTAATTTTTTTAATTAAAAAAGAAATAAAATTGAAAAGTATTTTTATAAACCTGGCCCTTTTTTTCAAACATTGCCACTTAAATTATCAATTTCATATTTTAGTTATCTTATATATATACTGTATTTCATTAATCACAATGAAATTATACTCAAGTCTGGAAAGAAAAATTCCTTATTTCTCCTATCAAATATCTTCGCTTAACATCCTAATGGAGAATTCAATTAAACTCATTTGGAGAAAAATAATATATTTGTCTCGTAATCCTTTCAATTACCTCAGTTTTGGCTTTTGAATTTGTCACACAGAAAAAAGGAGTTTTGGAGGTACATTTGATATCAATGAAATATGATGGAAGAGAAAAAAAGAAAGTGATTCTCTTATTTATTTTCATATTTTATAAAATCAATTTCATGCAAAAAAAAAGTGATCAGTTATATGATAATGAATATCATTTAAAAGTATATGTCATTCTCCAAGGATGTTAAGGAATAGTAAAACATTGTGTTTAATCTCAATTAAGTGTTTAAAAATCTTTCATTAGTATTAATATTTTCATATAAATATTTCATTACTTATTAATATTTTCATATATAATATAAATGAGGGAGGTTATTTGCAAACCCAATCTATTATAAAATTCTTAAACCTTAGATAACATATATATGGAAGGAAATATGATGGAATATTTCGTCATCTAACAATCTTTTATAATGGAAGAACTTTGATAATTATTATCTTCAATTTAGAGATGAATAAAAAATCTCAAGGTTGTACTGATTATAAATGAATTTAATCTGTTTGCTAATTTAAGTAATTATACGTTATAACTTGTTGTATTAGTTATTTACACTTTACCTATAAGATTGCGTAGGAACTTCATGTAAAAAATCACAGTGTTTAGCAAATGATTTTCTTTATAATTGTATTAATTTAATCTGCACTAATATCTGATATCTCAAAATGTTAAATGAATTTTAAGATAACATTGTTGTTATACTATGTTAACTTGATACTTTTTTTTCGTCTTTCTATATATCAAGAATTAGTATCGTCCAAAAGCATTTATTAACATCAACAGATGCAGTGTACGAAGTTAGTAATTTTTATTTGGACTATTTGCAAAAACAATCCTATAAAACTGGTAAAGTTATAAAAGAAAATGCAAAGTTCCTTTAATTATTTTTATATAATGAAGTTAAAGATATCAGATATTAAGTTATTACTTAAAAAAAAAAGTCTTTCAAATGTGATGAAGAGATTAAGTTATAGTTTAAAGTTAAACGCCCAGGGATTCTTATTATTCGGAAACAACCTATGCTAATGTTGTTCGCGACATGGGCAGCGCAGTTGATACTACATGGACCACCACTTAGAGTGGAGCGACAAGAGCTTAACGAACTCAACGACGACGGTGACAGAATTAGTGGCGGCGATGGGCAAGAACGTATCGGCTTCGTTGGCTTCGGCAGAGCCACCACCGGCCAAGTCGGAGAGAGCCCTAAAAGCAATGAAGGGTATTCTTTGTTGAAGGCATATAAGAGCCACCGATGCACTTTCCATGTCCACTGGACTCACTTCAAATTTGTTGTAGATGAATGTTCTGTATGCTGAATTGTCTAGGTATATGCTTTGGCTGACTCCTCTCTTCACAAACTCCACCTTCGGTGTTGTGGTTAAGCATGTCGTCGAGTTTATGCATGATTCTAGCTCCAAGTCCTAATCACATCATAATTACTGTTTACCATCACAATTACTAAACCCTATTGAAGCACCATTTACGTTATACATAGTTTTTGTTGGTGAAAGAAAGTGAAATCTCTATTAAAAGTGATAATATTACTTAATAATTAACATTTTATAAAATGTAAATTTAATTAGTGGCGATGTTGTATTTACCTACTAAAAATATTTACCTGCAGTTTTTTAGCTATGTGGTAGTACTTGGAATCAACTGGAACCCAGAAAGCATGTTGCCTTTCTTCCGGAATGCCATCAACCGGAAAGATCTCTTCTGGTTGGTACCATATATTGTTTAGCAGGTTGTCAGCTAAACTGTCTGCACTTACGTTTGAGGTGAAATCTGCAAAATTTAAGAACCCTAAATCTCTCGTGTAGTCTCCATTGTCTTCCAAGGGTAATGTATTCTCAGGTCCTTGTCCATATCTCTGCTCAACACCCAGATCATTCATTAATCTTCACGTTCATTCAGTAATTAATTGCAAAATCAGATTCAAAACGGGGTAAGTTAATGTGTCAGATCTCATCAAGGTGCATAAAATCCATAACTTCTAATTTTTTCTATAACTAAGAAAAGAAACTAGGGAGATTTGAAGACTGGCACTATCTACAAATTTTAAAAACATTTATTGTTTAACACTTCTATGTTTGATTTCTTTCCAAAATTTCGTTTTCTCCAAACCCAGAAGGGATATCGAGTTGACGTACCAGCTGTAAGAGAATCTATATATTCCTACTTCTTTAAAATACAATAGAAATGACATCAATGGTACCTCTTCAAGCTTTCTTGCCCTCTCAGGTTTTTGGAAATTAAAGGTATAGATGTAAACAACATTGTAGGTCCAACAAGAACAAGGGGTACGGAGTATATATGTATTGTATAAATCAATGCTCACAGGATAGTGGGTAGGAATTATCTGTTGTATCAAATTCAGATTTTAATACATGTGAACCTGTTTTTAATTCTTTATGAAAGGATTGATGTACTTTTCTAGTGCTTCGAATTAATAGATTCTTTTAGGATTGATAATGTATATGTTCTAGACAAAAGTAGTTTGGTATATAGAGAGAATTGTAGAGCTGGGATCCTCTTCATGTACTCGGAATTATCTTCTTGAATGATAATGGATGTGATAATGTCACTTTTTTATCACGATCCACAATTATCAACTTTATTAAATATGAAGATTTATATTAATTACCTTAATTAATTTCTTTTCCATATAAGTCAAGGTTTGGTAGGTTCACTATTTGAATCATGTTGCCATCTCGGTTTAAATTATAAGAGAAAAGATCAATAATAATGATATTTGTCAGCCAATGATTTTAAACCGACTTGAACAGATAAACCAACTTCAGGTAACAGGATTATTTTAGTCAATGCAATAAATATATATATATATATATATATATATATATATATATATATATATTAATTATTTAATTATTTTCCTTTGTTTATCACACCACATATGAAGTTTTTCATTTTCTTCTTGAACTGATCAAAAAATCATTTTCTTCTTTGGAAAATATAAACATCCTTTTCATCTTGAATGAGTTTGGACTGAAAAAACAGAGGTAAAATAATAAATATGTAACGATTATCTTGAGAAGAAAGATGAAAATGTGTGGGTGTGTGTACCTGCCAGCTCCAAAGTGCTAGATGAGCCCAGTGTTGGGGAATGGTTACATCTCCAATATGCAAGTAAGGGTTTGCATTTCCAGCAATGCCGTAATGAACCACTCCTTCTACTGAGAAGAAGCTCAGCAGAAGCTGAGTTGTTATACCTGCATTTATCTGCATATTCCAGTAACCAAAAACAACTTCCAAATAAATTAATAAGCCATACAAATATAGAGCAAAAAATCTGAACCCAAAATAAAATGGAAAACGAAGGCATACCACGCTCAATCCTGTCATCACCAGTATGACAGGCTTGTCACCAATGGCTCCAAACCGAAATCTCCTTCCTTCATTAATTATTAGCCATAAAATGTTTAAAATAAACGTTTCATAGATGAGACTGAGACCCTAAAAAGTTATGATAATATTTTGTAGGAATATTATGTATGCATATACCCGCGAAGTCTATTATGGTGTCACTGGGTGTGTAGCCAGGGTTCTGAAGAAGAGGGTCAAGTTCAAAAGAATTTGGTATGATTAAACCTAGATACGGTCCCTCTTCGTTAGCTTTTGCAATTTTTGTTTGCAACTCAGATGTCAAAGCACAACTTACAGAAGCATGTTGAGCAATATTGAAGCACAAAAATGCCCCCAGAAACACATACACAACTCTACTAGCACCTGCCATCTTTATCTCTGATTCCGAGCAGGAACTACTGAACATGTGAATTGTAAGAGAAGACAGTGTAGCGTTTTATAGAAACAAAGGCCTCAATCATCACTATCAAACAAAGAAAAGTATAAACATGGCCTCCTCAATAAAATATCCACCAGCACCTAGTAAGGACAGGCATAATTAACCAGGACCCAAACGTAACTTCAAAAAATACCTAGAAATTCATGAACTTTTTATTCTTAATTAATCATCTCACTTTTACTAAAGATTAGTGTACTTAATCATTAACTTTTTTTTTTCTAAAACATGTGAGACTCGTGTGGATATTTAAACATACACTTTTATATATATATATATATATAACATGATTGAGAAGGACAGTAAATCAAATTTGTTTTAATTTTACTGTAATACGTGAGACCTAGTTTAAATAATTTAGGAAATGTTTTTTTTATAATTAATAAAAGTTAAAATTCTATTTTTATATTAAATAAATAAATTCAAATTTTAATTATTTATTTTTTAATTTTTAAACTATTTTCTTTAAATTTTTTCTAAAATTTTGGAGTTGGTTATATTTTTTTCCAATCAATAATATCAGTGAGAAGATGATAGAAAAGGAAATATAATTTCTTATTGACCTAGATTTTTGATAGAGTTAGTTGAATTTTGCTATATAACTCTTTCTAGTTTTGTCTAAATTTATGTTGAAGTTTTGGATTGTTATAAGTTTTCTTAGATGAATATTAACCTCTGATATTGGGGTTTTGATATTTTGATTGTTTTCTAAGTGGTTATGAGGTTTTCGATATTTTGAATGTTTTCTAGGTGATTATGAGGTTTTTGATATTTCGAGGTTATTAAAATTTTAGAAGTAGTTTCTAACTTTTGTCTATTTTAAGGAACCTATAGCTTAGAAGACAAACGTCTATCAAGTAAACCGAGATGATAAACTTATTTTGATGGTATAAAGTTGAATCTTAAGTTGAAATTGATCTTTTAAGATTGGTTAGGGTTTTATAAATTGATTATTTGATTTTGAATTTAGTGAATAACCTATCTGTGAAGAATTAGATATATCCAAATGTACAATTAGTAGCTGTGCGGTATGATTTCAGATTAAGAAAACTAATGATTTGTTAATACTTCTGTAAAAAATGTATTGTTAATCATGGAGTTAAACTTTTACATGATATAATTGTTTTGTATTAGGATGATATGTTGCTCTAGAGTTTGAGGTAATCAGCTTGATTTTTTTATTAGAGTAGTGATATATATGAGTTTTGAATTGATAGTGATATTAAATGGTGTTTTAAACTCATTAAGATGTTTGAAGTGATAAAATATATTTTGAGTAATTTTTGGATTTTTTTGCTGTTACATAATTTTTTTTGCTTTTATTTTTTTTCAAACAACAATAAAATTAAAATTAACTTCTTTTTTGTGTGATTTTTTTTCCTTTTGTGTGATGAATTTCGGTCGGATATACAATAAAAGTTTTGGTGGCTAAGCACACGAGAATGTAAAGTAAAATAATTCATTAGAATAACAATCTATATGATAGAATATATATTTTTTGGAGTATTTTAGTATGCTTTATAATGAGTAAAATATTATAAATATGTAATATAAAGTTATGTGATGCACGGGTCTAAGTAAAAGATAAAATATGCTGAGTCTATCTTTGCTCAACATTATTCTTGATATTATATCTAATTATTGAAAAGCAAATAGACCCCAGTACTACTAAAGAGTGGAAGGTGCTAAGTCAATTTTCGCATGTTTACTAAAATGAAGAGACATTCTTTTATCCACCAACCATCTTTTAAATTGTATAGAAACTTGACTGCGAAGGAGAATGAATCAAATTTGTTTTACTTTTACTGTAATACGTGAGACCTAGTTTAAATACAGGAAATATGCTTTTTAAAACAATTAATAAAAGTTGAAATTCTATTTTTATGTTAAATATATAAATTCAAATTTAAGTATTTAGTTATTTATTTCTAAATGTTTTTATTCCTTTAAATTTTTTTTAACTTCTTTTCTAAAATTTTGGAGTTGGTTATATATAGTTTTTTCAATCAGATAATACCAGTGAGAACATGATAGAATAAAAAAAGAAATTTATTGACCTAGATTTTTTATAGAGTAAGTTGAAATTTCCTATATAATCTCTTTCTAGTTATTTTTTAGTTTATATTGAATATTTGGATTGTTATAAGTTTTTTGAGATGATGAAATTTATCAACATCAACTTTTGATTTTGAGGTTTTGGTTCTAGGTGATTAGAGTTTTTAGGAGTAGTTTCTCACCTTTGTTTATACAGTGGGATGTCTATAGCTTAGAAGACAAATGTTAATCAAAATAAACAGAGTTGGTAAACTTACTTTGGATTTAATTAGTTGTTTTATATAAAGTTGAATCTTGAATTGAAATTGAATATTTTAAGATGAGGTAATGTTGCACAAAATTAATTATTAGATTTTGGAATTGTTAGGCTGAAGAATTATATTTAAATGTACAATCAACAATTGTGCAATATGATTTCAGATTAGAAAAACCTATGATTTGTTGACTCCATTCTACTACATTCACGTACAAACAAACACAGTTGCCTTTTGATTCCTGCACCATATCACTTTATAAACTGCACCATATCCGTGAAAAGATTAAAATGTTCCTGATATTTTATATTTAAAAAATAAGATTTTCTTTTTCATTCACTTTCATCTTCATCACGCACGTTTTACCTGTTTTTTTCGGCGAATTTGTTAGTTGGTGAAGATTTGGCAGCAATGGTTGATAATTCGCATTTGGTTGATGGCATTTCTTTTTATTTATATTTTTGGTGGTATTTGATATAGATTTCGGTGAACGTTTTCACGTTTTATTTATATTCTGAAACGAGTAATCCATATATATCGTCACATATTTGGCTGTTAAAAAAAAAATTGTATCGTGGATATTGATATGAATATAAGGTAACTGATACATAAACAGTATGATTTCTAGGATATGATATGAAAACACAACCTACAATACTTATAAATATTAATATATCATTAAATTTTAGCTTTAAACATTAATATTTATAAATATTTTAAGAAACTTGCCCATCAATTATTTGTATCTAGTAAAAAACATAAACATATAATGGAGATCCCGTATTAATTAAAAATAAGATTTTTTAATATTTTATAAGAATTTTATAAATAGATATAAATTTTTTAAAAATCAATTTTGTAAAGTTAAGTTTGATTTAAAATTTATTGCTTAACATTATATGATATCAGAATTTATTTTAATAAAAATATTGAGTCATTAAATCATTTAGTATCGAATTAATGAGTCTTTAATATTAGAGATTTTTTTATAATTTATAAATATATATAAATTTTATTTTACAGGTGGATTTTGTTTTTGTAAAATTTAACTAAACTTAAAGTTTAAAGTATAATCTATTACGTATCAAAATTTATATATATGATTATATAAGTCTTCTTAATGGACTTCAGAATCATTCACCAGTTTCTTTACAGTTCCATTCTTATCTCTGCATTCGTAGCTCCTCTCTGCATGCATTAGATATTCAATGATTGAATATTATTATTCGAAGCACTTAATTTCTTTGTTTGGGTTTCTTCACAGCAGAATGAGAATGAGAATCATCTACTCTCCCACAAATAACCGCTCTTGTTGACCTTCAGAGAGCTAAACACAAACAATTCTTTCCCTACTAATGTAAACGGTCTCACTTCTCTCTTTGCTTCTGCCATTTATATATCATCTCAAAACAGTTAAAAACACACTTCTTTTATTCCTAAAGATAAAAACTTACCATAAATATTGGTGTAAATACATATATTAAATGATGCCAGCTGTATAGGTGTACATATTGTCCTATTCTTGTCATTTTTTGTATTTATAGATTTAATGATAAGATAAAAATATCAACTTCAATGATTGAACTGATCAATGTACCTTTTGGTGAAACATAAGTCTTCATCCCACGGAATGAAGTTGGGGTGCAAAATACCCATCACATGGTTCATATTCCAACATTATAAAATAAATAATTTTTAAATTTCTTTATTAATAGATTGAGACACTGAATGATCAGTTCTTTGGACATTCTTTCATAAAAATGAGTTACTGCAATTTTTGTTGAGTAAAAATTTACATAATAAGTAAAAACTAGAAAAAAAATCCTAAATTAAATACACATATAATAATTTTATTTCATATAAATAATCCATGTTAGCCAAAATGATGCAATTTATATAATAAGTAAAAACTAGAAAAAAATCCTAAATTAAATGCACATATAATAATTTTGTTTCATATAAATCATCCATGTTAGCCAAAATGATGAATTAGTTAAATTAATCTTTAAATTATAAATTTTATCTTCTTTGTTCTTTTTCCACCATCACTATCAATATAAATTCAAGTGAACTCATTTTCTACCTCTCAATCTCCACCATTACTACTCATCTCACCACACCCACCACCACAACCCTATTTCTCAAAAATACATCACTTACCAATAATTTCAAAACTTCAAACCCAAAATCACAAAATAAATTGTTTTTAAAAAGGAAAAAGAAAGGTCAAAACATTTTTTCTAGTTTTTATTTTTCTCTCTTCATATTATGCAAAAGTAAAATCCCTTTTTTCGTTAAATGTATTTTTTGTTCCCCTCATGTTCTAAAGTTGACCAATCCCATACAGAATCGAATATCCATTTATAGGCATTTAAATTTATTTTATTGTATTCAATACTAAAAATTACATGTAAACTACATAACAATGAGAAATGTCTCACCGTGATATTTAATTACTAACGAAAAGAATATTGAAGAATTCATTTGAATAACACAAATATTCAAGAAGAACATTTTAGAGACTAAATCATATTAAGGTTAATTATACCTTTTCCTCTTATTCTGAAATTAAGATAAATCTTATAAATGGTAATTGTTTGGATTTGAAAACAAGAACTGGTTCGTTTTTAAATACACGGATTAGAGCATATTTAAGAATTATTTGAAAATAATAAAATCATTTTAACATAGATCTCTATACAAATTATTTAAAGTCAAAGAAAGTTATTTATATAAACGATTTTTTTGAATTTGCAAACAATTCTCTTTACATTTAAATTTCTTATATATAAACAATTATTATTAAATATTTGTTAGTTGGAAAAGTTCTCATACCAACTGCCACATGCTTTTTTTGAGGATACCGCAGCCACCTTCTTCCGCTTACTGACATACAGGACGACAAGAAAAACATCATTTATCACGACGAATCTTTACAAAAGAATTTTAAAGTGATTAAATTCTTACCATTATACTTAGTTTAGAAAAATAATCATAAATAAAATATTATAATTATAGAAGAATCAGATATTATAAAAATATTATTTAAACCCACTTGGTGTAGTGGTCTAAAAAATGTAGGTAAGAAATAAAACCTTCTTAGTCTTTCTTTGCTCAATTATTGTCTTTGGGTGGATGTTATTATAATTACTGCATACAAAAGCAAAGGGGCCCAATTATTGTCTTTTGATTCATGCACCATATCACGCTTATAAACTGCACCATGTCAATAACGTGAAAATATTAAAAATTCCCTGATATTTTATATTTAAAAAATAAGATTTTCTTTTTCATTTACTTTCATCTTCATCATGCACACTTGTTACTTAGTAAAGATTTTTGTAGCAACGTATGCGGTTGATACATTAAATAAAAAGGTTGTTTAGAGATAAATTTCTAGTTATAAAATAAAATGGTTATTAATTGTGACTAAAATATTTACTAAATTAGATTTTTGTTGTTAAATAACTATAAAATAAAAGTAATAATTGAATTTAGTGACTAATTAAGTCAAATAATTGGTATCTAATATTAGCTATTAAGGTTTTAGTGACTTATATCATTAGATTCTAAATTAGATAGCAATCTGAATCTAATGACATAGGTCACTAAAACCTGTATATAATGTTAGATACAAATTATTTGACTTAATTGATCACTAAATACAATTATTATTTCTATTTTGTAGTTATTTAGCGACCAAAATTTAATTTGATAACTATTTTAGTTAAAATTAGTAATCATTTTATTTGCTAGTTAAATATTGATCTCTAAATAGTTTTTTTCTTGTAATGATAATTCGCATTTGATTGATGGTATTTTTGCTTTTTTTGGTATTTGATATAGATTTCGATGAAATTTCATCCATGAGTTTATATAATATATCACTATAAAAATCATTTATAAATAAGATTAACGAAAGAAAAATAAATTTAATTTATTTATTTAAAATTAAAATATATATATATATATATATTAATTTAAATACTTTTAATTAAACATTTCACTTATATGTCACTTAAACGGAATGTCCGAACTTCGTACATTGTCACCTTCCCACGTACCAAAATACACCTCTTCCGTAAAAATACCTCTGTCGTAAAATGAAAAATCGAAGGACATTTCGGGAATTTCAATAAATGGTATAGTGCATGTGATATTGGTATGGTGCAGGATCCATCATCCAATACAGCTTCGTCTAAACAGGGTGGGACCCAGGACTGTCTCCAAGTCCCATCATACAAGGCCTAGGCCATTTTTTTTTTTATTTATAAATATATTAAACTTATTTCTCCAAATTAAAAGTTATATATAATTTAAAAAAGTGGGTGTTATTTTTTCGTGAAGTACTACATCTATAAATCCTCATTTCTAATATTTCATAGGCAAAAATATATTTAACCATGCCATAATCAGTGTCACCCAAAAATATCTCATTCCGTGGCCATTATTCTGCCACCAATATCTATATACATGTGGTCATTATTTTTTTACCAGTGTTGATGGGAATGAATTGGTGTCAGGATAAATTAATTAATTATATAATATATATATACATATATATATATATATATACACGTATATATACATATATATATATATATATATATATATAACATGTATTTTCACCTCATATTTTTTTGTCTGTGTGTTTCTTTTCTGTATTTGCGAAACAAATAGGCTAAAGTATTATTAATATAATGACTTCTCGAAAGG
>Ga0209700_101934_pt1 | contig 42983 bp, 16 predicted proteins | sample SiratroredBW_FD_187528 | JGI IMG/M metagenome (GOLD analysis project Ga0209700, IMG submission 187528) | Root nodule microbial communities of legume samples collected from California, USA - Siratro red BW (SPAdes) (version 2) | ecosystem: Host-associated > Plants > Roots > Nodule | place: USA... | reverse complement strand
GTCTTTGGAGTACGTTCTACATTACATTAAGACATATCAATTGTGTATAGATTTTTTTTTCACTTGTGATTCAATAATTAGTGTCACATATGGAAAAAAGAAAAAAAAAATCAATAAGAGTAAGAGTAAGGTTTCTAGATAATATTAAGTTTGACATTAAAAAGTATTTTTATGAGAATAATTTTAGATTATGGAAAATTAAGATGAAAATTATCTTGATACAATAAAGATGTCCTCATGCCATTAAAGATGAGAATAACATGTCAGTATTTTTGTGTCAGAAAAAGAAGAATAATATGATCAACAAGCTAGAAGCATTATAATTATGTGTCTTTGAAATATGACATTCAAGGAAGTCGTGAAAGATTGAACTAATGCATTAAGGTGGATGAAAATCATTATATACAATCAAATCTTTGTCACATATTTTATTATTCATCTTTTATTTTGGTATTGGATCAAACTGTCTAGCGAAGTAGACGATGAAGCGTCAAATAGAATCAACCTTCTATTTCTCACTCGAGAAGGTCAAGATTTGCAAATTTGGAATCCAACTATTACCTTATGCGTGATAGGGAGATAAGGGTAATCAAACCAACACATAGGTTTAGATATTGTGATCTTATTTGTTGTATTTTCATTATTTGTTGTATTTTCACTATTGCTGAAAAGATAGAATGTTCATAGCCCAAAAGTTTTAAAGAAGTAATATCAGTTGTAGGAGGTCAAATAGTGTCAGTGTGCAATGGAAGAGGGGATTGAACTTTTAAAGAGGAACCACACATGGACACTTGTTGATCTACCCATAAACCAGAACTTGGTTGGATGCAAATGAGTATTTAGGAAAAAAGGAAGGAATATTGAATATGGAAAAAAGAAAGGTTTAAGGTGAGATTGGTGGTGAAAGGTTTTATACAAGTGGAGGGAATAAACTCTAATGAAATTTCCTCACCTATAGTAAAACCCTTTTTGGATAAGGATATCAATCAATATTAACCAGTAAAATCTGATGTTGGAACAATTAGGTGTTAAAACAACTTTTCTTGATGATAACTTGAAGAAAACAGTGTATGATTTATCATGATAACACATTTATTGAAGATTAAGAAAATGTATGTCTTTTGTAGAAATCACAATATAAGTTAACACAAATTCCATAACGGTGATATGAAAGGTTTAATAATATTCTGATATAGAAAAATACTAAAGATGATATTATAATAATTATATCTACATCCCTAACGAGAGAAGAAAGAAATGTATTATTCTTACCTTTTTTATGTGGATGATATCTCTATAATCAATCAATATAAAAAAAATTCAACTATATATATTGGTTTACACCAACAATAGGCAGCATTAAAAGTTTATGTAGGATAATGTAAGTTTCATTGTCAAAAATGATTTGAAATATTCATCCGATGTAGAATAATCTAATAAGAAATGCATAAAGTGTATTTAAGAAGTTTCCTAAGCTTACCCAAATTTAGAGGAAACATCAAGAAAGGATAAAACCTCTCATAACTCATACTTACACTCAACACTGATAAAAACATGCAAATGAGACAATGTTTCACTAGACAAACATAAAACAAGAAAATCTAGCTTAGGACACAAATACTACAAGAAAGATAAACAAAACGTATTATAAGTTGATGAAACGTTATTTTATTGTATTCACCAATGTTTATATTTTTCAGACCAAAAAAGAAGACGAGTTTCATTGGATATTTTCAAGCTCCTATAGAAGTCACTCTTTTTATATCTCTTTTCTTCCCATTGTTTTATATAATGAATGAATTAGGTTCTCCTCAGCCCGTGATTTTTCCCATCAAAAGGTTTTCTACATTAAACGTGTTAATTCTTCCATTTTCTTTATTTTTGTACATTGTGCATCACGTTCCGTTTCCCTTTGTCTATAACACTCTGAAAGTGAAAAAGAAAGTGAAGCCTTATTCACCAAGAAAATAAACTTGAAGGAAAAAGATCAACAGCAACACGGAAGTGAGACTGCATATGAATGCACTGAATTTGTGTCACGTTGTACATCTTTCTATTTCACCTTTATGTAATGGAGAGCCCATTAGATTGGTGAATTTTACTGTGATTCTTATAGTTAAAGTTCCATTGTGCTTTTGTGATGAATATAAAAATTAGATGCACTTTTCTGGTAACTTCTGATACCCCACTTTGCAAGATGCAGAATGGAACAGGACTTAATTTGATAATATATTTGTCATCCCTGTGTGTGGTTAAAGTTATTTCATCCGAATCCATTGTAGGAATAAAAACAGATGTATTATTATAAGTGAATTTATGCCAGTATCTTTATCTAACATTTAATTATTACACTACAGATGCCCATAAGACCATCTCAATATTCTCCATTTTTAAGATGATTAATTGGTATTTAATATTATAAGTCTAGCTTTGTTGTTGAAGTTGTCCTCTAGGGAATTTCCCATCTAAGTTAGGTTGCTTAGTTTTCCTACTTTTTCTATTGATTCTTTTGCATTTGGTTTAAATTCACGTGAAGACAACATTTAGACAAACTTTTTGTTTGTTTCCATGTACTCTACTTCGTTCATGTCAATTCCTTATTGTTCATTCTTATCCCTTTTTTCAAGAATAATTAATAGCTAATGACCTTGCACGGTAGCATTTAGACAATTAGATTCAAATCTTATACCTAAAGCCTTTTGGGAATATAAAAGAGAATTTTATGCCATAGCCTCGAATTGGCATTCCTATTGTTACCTTTCCAATCTTCTTCTCCCATGAGCTTCCAAAGAGTTCTTATGTATGATATCTCAATCTCACACTCTTTAACACATGTGTATTAGTTTATTACCCTCCTACATCAAAAGTTAGGGTCCATATTGTGTCAATGAACGAGAACAAGGTTCATTGGGGAGGATTGATTCAACAAAGTCATGGACTAAGTGGGGATTTTAATTCTGAGTTTGGCAATCATTTCTGTCAGTATTTTGATATCAGACAGGCCTGGAATATGGGACCACTTACGATGGTTGGAGGAGAAGCTACAGATCAATTTCCAAACATAAGCCATGTCAAATCATCTGGCACCATTATCAGCCGTTTTGAGTCACCAGCTTCTGCCTTTTATGCTGCAGAAAACTGCATGGGATTTGCAGAATATGATTGCCAAGTTGGTATTCAATCTCAGTTATCTAAGATTAATGACTTGGAATTCCCCTTGTATCAATCTCCCAGGGAAAACCTTTTCTTGGATTCAGCAAACCAACCTGACTCCAGCTATGACTTGTCAAACACTTTGCAGTCCATAGTCAAATCTCAGTTGAATAATAATCAATGTCGTGTATCCCCTGAAGGGTCCAATAAAATTTCATGTGGGAATTTTCCCACCACCAAGTTCCTTCCAATTGAACAACAGAAGTTGTTCATTGATGGTGTTATCAGGGGCTCCTCATTTCCTAGCAAAGGAAGTCAGGACCGTATGGTAAGTTTTTCCTTTTGGCAAACCTCTATGTAGATTTTGTCATGTGTCCATTATTTGAAGATTCTATTGGCTTATGATGATAATTTGCTTTTATGCAGGTTGCTCGTGGATCTTTCAGTTTACCTGTTGCACATCTGAGATTTTCTTCTCAGATTGAGAAGTTGTCTCCAACACTTTCAGCAGCAAGTGTGTCTACTGTTGGAAACTCTTCTTCTAATGGGGCAGTAGTCTCAAGTAAAACACGTATAAGATGGACTAAGGATCTTCATGAGAAGTTTGTTGAGTGTGTGAATCGCCTTGGAGGCTCTGAGCGTAAGTAACTTAACTAAATTTACTTATTGGCTATGCATCTATGCAACATCTTATAGTTCTCTACTGCTGCTTGACTATTAGAGGCAACACCAAAAGCTATATTAAAGATGATGGACACGGATGGTTTGACTATCTTCCATGTCAAAAGTCATCTGCAGAAATATAGAATTGCTAAATTCATTCCAGAGCAAAGTCAAGGTAAATTCTATTTAATTGTTTACTAGACTTGCAGTGTGGTTTCTTTTTTATGTTATGTACATTTCTTGGTGCTTGAATTTGCTGACATTCATGTCATAAATGATGAATAGATGTTTTTGTTACACTGCTTGTCAGGGCCAAGAATATGAGCTTCACTTTTTCCCTTTGTTTTGATTCTTTAATTGTTGTTGAGACTTAAATAAACTAATGCAGATTGTAGGAAGTTCAATGCAGAATAAATGCATTTCTTCCCTCACATGTTAGAAAGTTTGAGTTGATCTACTAAATGGCAAACATAGTCTACTTTGTCCTCCTCATAATAGCAACCTTAGTCAAACTACCAATGCTAGTTAGGGTGAAAGTATCTCTTTAGTACTAGTTATTCATACAAGAGCTTGTAATATTTTATACAACATTTAGTCTATCTCTCTATCACACTACCTATTAAATCGTATTTTCTTCTCCTTTACTGAACTGAAAACTTTCTTCTGTTTCAGGGAAATCTGACAAAAGAAGCTATATAAAGAATGTGCATCATCTTGATGTAAAAACGTAATGCTACTTATTATATTCCTATAATAATAGTACTTCCATGAAGTTGCTTAGTTCGTTTTATAATCTGCTAAATTAACACTGTTCTTGATCTTCAGTGGCTTACAAATTAGAGAGGCACTTAAGCTTCAATTAGATGCTCAAAGGTGTCTTCATGAACAACTAGAGGTATATTCTCTTTCTTTCCAAACCTTAACCTGTGACCCTTTCCCCTCTTATAAAAAAAATTCAATACTGGCCAAACCAGCTGAAAGCTTCTCGAATCTTAAGCATTGAATTTCACACTTTTACCTTCAACCAGCTTTAGATGGAAGAAAGATGTAGAGATTTTAGTCACAGAAGAACAATGAAATCCAATATCTGACATACTTATAAAATAATGTATCATTTTTTACAAGTAAAATTATATGTTTAAAGGCTTCTAGACATCTCTATTTACAGTTTGGCCTTTTTCTAAAGCAAGACATACTCATTTTGGCATAGGTGATGATGTGAATTTGCACTATCATGTGCTAAAATGTGGATAAAAGTTAGGCACATATTTTGAGGAATTGGATGCTAAAACTAATGAATGGATTCTTTTAACACTCTTTCCTCACTTGAAGTTTTCATGTAACTTACTTTGGTGGTGCAGGTTCAGAGAAAATTACAGTTGAGAATTGAGGAACAAGGAAGGCAACTAAAAAAAATGTTTGACCAGCAGCAAAAGACAAGTAATAACATCTCAAATTCTCACGATTCAGGCACTGATGAGACTACAATTACTCATCAAGATGGTGAGGTTTATGTTCCTGAAGAGGCCAACAATTCCTTCTTCACTTCCAAGGCCTCTCCGAGCCAATAATTTGATTATATGTATAAAATTACAGTTTTCCTTGTAAGAAACAGATAGATCACATCCTGTGATTTTGTTATGGGAAGAATAACACTGTAGTTTATCCTACAAATGCAAACTCTCTCTATGAATTAGTACAAAATTTAGAGTGGTTACATTATATATTCTATAGAAACAAACAAGTAGCATTGTATTATGGTAGCTTTACTAGGAGAGAAGGGAATAAACATTGTAAGCAGAGTCTTCTGTGTCTTTTCAGCAAGGTGCCATTGTTTTGCAGAAATGTTGTGAAAGGTGTTTATGCTTTTATCATTACCCACACCAACTGTTTGGTTCATTGAAAAAAAAAAAAAAAAAATATATATATATATATATATATATATATATATATATATATATATATATATATTATATAATTTCACTGTGTCAATTCAATCAAACTTACAGCATACTAGAATTTGTTTAAGTCAAAATTTCCAATATAATCCTAAAATATATTCAATTCAATATTCATATTATTTTCCTTATAAATTAAGCTGAATTAGGATTAATCAATTTTAACATTTCTAATTACTGTCATTGTATTAAAAATAATAATGGAAGAGAATATTATTTTAATTCTCAACTCTCTTTTTTTTTTCTTTTAGTGAATTTGGAGCTAAATTATGAATTAAACGTAATTGTTGCTGAAACTATTTAGCATTTTTTTTTTTCTGAAAGAGGTCTTGAAAGTGAATAAGTAGAAAAAGGAAAAAAAAAAAGAGAAATAAAATGAAAATGAGATTTTTTATATTATGTGAAAGATAATGAAAAGAGAAAAAAAAAAGAATAAGGAAAGTGATTATGATTGATTTGAAAGAAAAATAATAATAATTTAATTATTTAATTACTAGATGAGAATGAAAATTTTTGCCAAAATAGAGAAATTTGATTATGACATATAATCCATGGTTATAAAATTGCATCACAAACTTATTTTTTGTTCACATAAATAATTGTTGTGAGAATTGACTATCTAAGCCTCTACAACAAATTTGTATACATCAATTATCTTTAAACAATGATGAATTAAGCTTCAGAAAAACCTTTTAATTTTGAAATATGCTGTAAAGGACATTGGTAAGCAATATTAAAATTTATTTGTGGTTACTATTGTTGAGTGGTATGCTACAAGTATTATACATTAATGATAGAAAAAAAGAAGAAGAATACATTTAGCATAGAAGACATAAAAAGAGACGTATTGTATTGTTAATTAATTGGGGGAGTCTCAAAACGGCCTTGAATAGACCGGAATCTTGAAGGCTTGTCTTTATTGAATCTTATTTGTGACGGCCGTCCTTCCTTGGCGTTTCATTTTTGGAGTTTTATATATATACATATATGTATATGTATTGGATTTCATTGATATATATACGTGTACGTGTATTAAAAATACATTTTAAATTTTAAAAGATTTTTCTAACTCATTTTAATATTTAGAAAAAAAATCTATAAATAATAGCCTCTAGGATAAAGTATAATTCTAAATTCAATGCCTAACTTGAGAAGATTTTGCAATGAATCTAATTTTCACATGTTGTTACTTGTTATTATTACATTTTTAATTAACTAAATTACTATATACATATATAACTTTTAAAATAATTAATATTAGATTTGTAATTTTCTTCTCTTGGTTGTTGGTTTGATTTTTGCTTTAGATTGAGTAAGTACAATTAAAAAAATTATTTATAATTTAAACTTATACTATTTAAGTTACTCTCTGTTGATAGCTTTAGCATGTTAGTGACATTATTCATGGTACCATTCTACTACTTTTTATCTTAAAAAAATCATCTTATCATGATTAGAATTTTTAATTAGATTATGTAGGTTTCACAAGTCTGTTTACCTATATGATGAATTATATGGAATAATTTCACAACTTTAAAATTTCTCGGTTCCAAGCCATTTTAGAAAGGCAAATGTTATGAAGCATGTTTCTTGGAAGCTTCCTACTTTGTCTTGGATTAAAGACAACCTTGACCTCGTGTCTAAGAAAAATATTGGTAGAATTGATAAAAAAATTTATGCATAGTTAATGGTTGTATTTTTGTTGCCATTAAAAAGTTGATGATAAAAGCTAGTTTTTTCTTGGGCTGAAAATAGATTATGAATTTCTCATTCAAACTTTTAAGTTTGACTCTTCAAAATCATTGGTTGAATTGTATTGATTCTAAAGATTCTTTCACTTTTACACTCACTCACATTCATATGGAACAAGCCACCAGTCTCAAGTGCAAATAATCCAATACCTTTTTGTTTTAATATGTTATATGTACGTGGTAACTTCTACCCAAATGACAATTCATAACAACATTCTAAATGATTATAAATAATATAAGAAAATAGAAACAAAATTATGACTATGTTGTATTTATGTCTTTAAATCAAAGTGCATTTCTTTCCTTTTAAAATGTTTTCTCACCGTTAATAATAATAATAATAATAATAATAATAATAATAATAATAATAATAATAATAATAATAATAATAATAATAATAATAATAATAATTCGATATTTTCACCAGCCAATTTTAAACCGGGTACCTAAAAGTTAGAAGCTACTACACAACCACTAAGCTACACATTTTTACTCTTTAGTGTTACTACTTTTAAACTTACATATCGTATTATTTATATTAAAATTTGACATGATTTATTTTATATAAAATGATATATTTATTATTGTTGACACACTAATATAATATAGTGTATATATTATTATTTAGTTTGGATAATATATACACATTATACATGCAATTTTATGTATTATTGTTTGTTTTGTTTCATGTTAATACCAATATTTGACCCGGTAGACAATATTAATATTTAGTGATAAATATAATTTTAATAAATTAGAAAGTATAACATCTTTAATTAATTAAATATATATATATATATATATATATATATATATATATCTTAAAGGTCGTATTAAAAAATTAATTATGATGTATGTTAGGTATTCAAGTGTGAGTCTAAGTCCCATATTGGGTATGAATGAGAAAGTTGAGCAACATATAAGAAAGAAGACCCACAAACCCAACGTCTTAAGGTTTTGGGTTAAAGGTGGTGTCGTTCCCTTATATGGTTTGGGTCAATTCTCATTCTTGTGAGATCTCTCCGGTTTCTCCCTCGGATTCTCCCAGCAAGTGGTATCAGAGCGAGTTAAGATGGCTATGTCAGGAGGTGCTAAATTCGAAGTTGTGAAATTTGATGGTCATGGTAATTTCGGATTATGGCAGACGAGGGTGAAGGATCTGTTAGTGCAACAAGGGCTGTTGAAAACTTTAAAGTCGCAAAAACCAGCGAAGATGGAGGATGAGGATTGGATGGATCTGTAGGAACGAGCAACAAGAACCATACGATTGTGTTTCGCAGACGAGATCATGTACCATGTAATCAATTTGTCGTCTCCAGATGAAATCCCAGTTTATGTCAAAAACCTTGACGAATAAATCGTATCTTAAGCAGAAGCTGTATGGGCTGAAGATGCATGAGGGTAACGATCTAACACAACATGTGAATATTTTTAATCAAATAATCACAGATCTAACGTAGTTAGGTGAAGATCGAGGATGAAGACAGAGCAATAATTTTGTTATGTTCTTTGCCTTCTTCCTACGAATATATTGTGACAACCCTTACGTATGGGAAAGAAACAATCAAGGTTGAGGAGATTACAGTAGCGTTGTTGGCACACAACCAACGAAAGCAAAATGCAGGGGAGAGTTCTTCTCAGGGTGATAGTTTATACATTAAGGGTGGTCAGGAACGTGGAAGGAAGCAAGAGAATGATGGTTCTGGAAAACGAAATTTCAGATCAAAGTCAAGGGGTAAAAAGACGATTCAATGTTATAGGTGTAAACAGTCAGATCATATGAAGAAGGACTGTCCAATGTGAAGAAAGCAAAATGATGAAAAACAGGTTGACTCATCCAAGTCTGTAAACGTGGTGCAGAACGAGGAATCTGATGACAGTGACGGGAACATGCTTTCTGTTTCAACTAATCAGTTTTCAGATGTATGGATTCTTGATTCAGGATGCTCTTATCATATAAAGCCTAACAGGGAGTGGTTTACGACTTACAGGTCAGCTAATTCTGGTTGTGTTTATTTAGGTGATGATAGATGTTGCAATATTGTTGGTGTTGGTGATGTCAGAATTAGGATGTATGATGGTACTGTTAGAACATTGTGTGATGTTAGGCATATACCTGAATTGAAAAAGAATCTGATTTCCTTGGGCACTTTACATAAGAATGGTTTTATTCCTAAAGCTGGTGAGGATAGAGAGACCATTAGAATTGTTAAAGGTGCATTGACTGTGATGAAAGGAAAGATAACTACTGGAAATATCTATAAACTGTTAGGGAGTACAGTTGTAGGTGGAGTTCATTCTCTTGAGTCACATGATGATAATACAAAATTATGGCATATGAGACTTGGACATCTTAGTGAACGTGGGATAACTGAATTGCATAAAAGAAATTTGTTTCATGGTGTTAAAACTTGCAAACTCGATTTTTGTAATTTTTGTGTTCTTAGGAAGCAGACTAGAGTTAGTTTTATGGCTGGAAAGCATAGAACTGAAGGGATTCTAGATTATGTGCATTCTGATGTATGGAGCCCTACCAGAGAGTCTTCATTTGGTGGATCTATGTACTATGTTACTTATATTGATGATTTTTCTAGAAAAGTTTGGGTGTATTTCATAAAACAGAAATCTAAAGTTTTTGATAAGTTCAAGTTGTGGAAAGTTGAGGTGGAGAACCAAACAGGTAGAAAGATCAAGTATTTGAGGTTTGATAATGGCACAGAGTACACTGATTCACAGTTCCAAAAATTCTCTGAGGAGCATGGAATTCAGAGACATTTTTCAGTACGAAAGACACCACAACAAAATGGTGTTGCTGAAAGAATGAACAGGTCGTTAACTGAAAGGGCTAGATGTTTGAGATTGAATGCAGGGCTTCCTAAGTGCTTCTGGACAGAGGCGGTTAGTATGGCATGTTACCTCATCAACAGATCACCACGAGCTTCTTTGGGTGGTAAGGTTGCAGAAGAGATATGGACAAGAAATGCAGTTGATTTTAGTCACTTACGAATATTTGGTTGTCCTGCTTATGTGCATGTGCCTAGTGATGAGAGATTGAAACTTGATGCAAAATCCAAGAAATGCATCTTTCTAGGCTACAAGAAAGGTGTGAAAGGCTACAAGTTTTGGGATCCAATTGACAAGAAAGTGGTGATCAGTAGAGATGTAGTTTTTGATGAGCAGTCCATGTTGCAGCAGAATCAAGAAAAGGTGCAGATGGAGTTAGAACATATCCCAACAGCAGCAACATTAGAGAGCATTGAAAGTTCTAATCCAGCATCGGATGGTTCTAGTACAGTTGACTTGTAGGACTATAAACTTGCAAGAGATAGAGAGAGACACACCAGTGTAAAAGCTCCAACCAGATTAGGTTTTGAGGATATGATTTCTTTTGCTCTTAACATTACTACTGAGGATCCAACCAGTTTTCAAGGGGCTATCACTAGCCAGGATAGAGAGAATTGGATGGGTGCAATGGTAAAAGAGATGGAATCCTTGCAGAAAAACCAAACATGGGAGTTAGCACGCCTTCCTGAAGGAATGAAGGCTATTGGTTGCAAATGGGTGTACAAGAGGAAGCCAGCAGTATCAGAAAAAGAGGGGGAAAAGTTCAAGGCTCGCCTAGTAGCAAAAGGGTTTTCACAGAAGAAAGGGATAGATTATGATGAGATGAGATTTTTTCTCCTGTGGTTAGACATACTTCTATCAGGGCAGTACTTGCATTAGTAGCTACCTAGGATTTGCATTTAGAGCAGATCGATGTTAAAACTGCTCTCTTGCATGGTGATTTAGAGGAGCAGATTTATATGCAGCAGCCAGAGGGTTTTTCTCAACCTGGACATGAGCATTTGGTTTGTAGGTTGAAGAAATCTTTGTATGGATTGAAACGGTCTCCAAGGCAATGGTATAAACGGTTTGACTCCTACATGATTTAGATTGGCTACAAGAGTTGTGAGTATGATTGTTGTGTTTATGTAAAGAGTTTTGATGATGGTTCTTTTATTTTTTTGCTACTGTATGTTGATGATATGTTGATTGCTGCGAAGAATTTGGATGATGTTGTTGGTTTGAAAGTTTTATTGAGTCAAGAATTTGATATGAAAGACTTAGGTGCTGCAAAGAAAATTCTTGGGATGAAGATTCATAGGGATAGAATCTAAAAGAAATTGTGGTTATCTCAACAAGGTATGTTGAGAAGGTACTAGACAGATTTGGAATGAGCAGTGCAAAGCCTGTGAGCACTCCATTGGCAAATCACTTTAAGCTTAGTTCAAACCAGTGCCCTAAGACAGATAAGGAGGTTGCAGACATGGCAGAGGTTCCTTATGTTAGTGTTGGTGGCTGCTTAATGTATGCAATGGTATGTACTCGCCCGGATTTAGCTCATGCTGTTAGTCAAGTTAGCAAGTACATGTCTAAACCAAGTAGGCAACATTGGGAGGCAGTCAAATGGATTTTCAGGTACTTGACAGGTACTATGGGACATGGTATTATGTTTGGTAATCAGCAAGGTGATCCTTTGGTTGTTGGATATGTAGATTCAGATTATGCAGGTGATTTAGATAATAGAAGGTCAACAATTGGATATGTTTTTACTATCAGTGGAGGACCTGTATGTTGGAAGTCAACTATTCAGTCTATTGTTGCATTATCTACCATTGAAGCTGAATACGTGGCAATAGTTGAGGCTGCAAAAGAAGCTTTGTGGCTTATTGGGTTAGTAAATGAATTGGGTGTTCAAGAAGGTGGAGTTCAATTGCATTGTGACAATCAGAGTGCTATTTATTTAGCAAAGAACCAGATATATCATGCTAGAACAAAGCATATTGATGCGAGGTTTCACAAGATCAGAGAGTTTATTGCATCTGGTGAGATACTGTTGCAGAAGATTGGTACTGTGGAGAATGCAGCTGACATGTTAACCAAGCCAGTTACCATAGGCAAGTTCAAGCATTGCTTGGATTTGTTGAATGTTTATAGTTGCTAGAGAAGCATGGTAGTCCAACCCACTATGTGTTTGATACTTCCAGATTGTATATCTTCTAAGGGGGCGTATATTCGCCAAGGTGGAGATTTGTTAGGTATGACTCATAATACCAATAGGGAAAGTTATAAACTTTGTGGGTTGGGCCAGGAGTGCGGGGGTATTTTGGTTATTGTACCTCGTTTAAGGTTATTTATATAATCATCTATAATTGTAACCCTAGTGGTTGATCTTTCTAATAAAAAAACACAGTCGCTCAAACGCTCCCGAGGACGTAGACAAATTGTCGAACCTCGTTAAATCTTGTGTTCTCTATTTTCTTCATCTTCATTTTTTTCGTTCATTCCTATGTTTATAACGTAAGTTTCTCTTACATAATACGTTTTTGAATATGACTTTAGCTCACACACAAGTTTTATGTCACTAATTGAGTATGACTTTAGCTCATATACTAGTTTTATGTGACTAATTTGTATAACTTTATTTTACACTTAAGTTTTACGTCACTAAATTCATGAATTAAAATATATTTGCATTGGTAAAATAGGACATTATTTTAGTATCAAATTATGATAATAGGTATGTATTTTGAACTTTGCGTTCATCAAATTGTAAATATTTTTTTATGTGACATTCCTAAGTTAAATTGTGAAAACTATAAAATATAAAAGGAGAAAGCTCTTTTTAATTGGATTAGATAAACATTGATTAGAGTATCACGAAAGAAGAATTATTATCTATTATTGAGACTAACACTCTATTTTATGAAAAATAAAAAAGGTCAAATCATTTATGTGTAACATTCATAAAGATTAACATCTCTATTGCAGATGAGCATTATAATGTTAAGGATTTATTAATGGTTATATATGAACAATTTACTACATGTAATAAATTTCTTGATAGCACTCCATGTAGCTGACTAGGATCAAAAAGGAGTATGGGGATTATATCATGCACATAATAGATATTGTGGCTTAAATGAAAGATTTGAAAGTTATCATGACTGATTCTTTTCTAGTATACTACATTTTGTGCACCTTGTCTCATTAATATATTTCCTTTAACATATTTTACAACAATGGTAAATGTTACTAATAGAAGAAGGATAGAAGGTGAACTTGACTCTCTTTGTTTAAAGTAAGAAGAATCAAAATGATAAGAAAAAGATTCATCCAAACATTAAAAAAAAGGAGTCAAAGTGTTTCTTTTGTAAACAGAAGAAAGGTGATTTATTTATTTTAGTTTATTAAGAATCTAGTATGATTAATTGTAATCATAACACATGGTGGATTATTTTGATTCTATAATTCATCCGAGGAGGTAAGTGAAAGCTAAACGATACATCTACTCATGAAGCATGATGAGTTCACTTGTATAGACCATTTAGTTTGCTTTTGAGTAGCAATTTTATTTGACATTTAGAAAAGACTTTTATGTTCCTAGTTTTTCTAAGAATTTGATTTCCATTTCTAAACTAACACCTTTTCGTTTTACCATTATATTTTATGATCTTGGTTTTAGTTTGTCAAATAAATCTAAAATTATTGATTTTGGTTAATTGTATGATGATCTTTATTCTATTATTTTGAAAAAAATGATAATTCTATGCACATTATGCTTAGTTTAAAACAATGTGTGAATGAAAGATCTTGTATGTTGTGGCACGAGAGATTGAGATGCATCTTTATTGAAAGAGTTAAGTGTTTAGTAAGTGAATAAATATAAATACTTAATATTTTGGATTTTATTAATTGATATTATGTGAATTACATCAAGGATAAATAAACAAACAGGTCTAAATTTGGTGTAAAAAGGAGTTCAAACTTATTAGAGACCATTTATTCAAATATTTATTGTTTAGACATCTTATTTGCTTGCCCTCAAGGCCTACTTTAGTAAAATTCCTTCACTCAAACTATTTTGGTGTGCAACACTTAATTCAATAAGTTGACACTTTGTTTGAATCAGTGTCCTTGTATAATTCATGGACTCTTTTGATTGTCTCGCTCAAATGCTCTAAGTTTTGCTTGAGCGGAAAATATTTTCATCACTTGAAAAGTAAAATATAAAGAAATTTGAATCATAATAATAATTAAAATTAAACAAAAAAATTAATAAAAGAATAACAAGTGCTCAAATTAAAGTCAAATTTAAGATAAAAATATATTAATATTTAACAGTCATCATGTGTGCATTTTAGACAAATGTGAATTAAATTTTCTTAGTGAAATTTAAGTATCTTGAAGTATTTTAGTTTGATCCTCTTAGTCTAACTTCTTATCTTAAAAGAGTTTTTTTAAATAATGAATCAACCATACATTTAGTCTTTTGATGCATCTGATATTCCATTTTTATCATCTTTTCTATTCAACTTTTATTTTAAACCGTTGTTCTTGTTTTTCATTGGCTTGCAAGAGAGCTATTGCTTTGTTGAAATCATTATGAGTTGATAGACCATTCAAGTTGTAAGAATGACCTTATAAAGTATTATTTATTTTAATGTTTGATAGCTTGGTTATATTCTTATATTGAAAAGGCATATAAATAAATTAACTGAAGAAAATATTTATAAACTCTCATTAATATTAATCTTAAATTATATACTACTATTGCACGTGCAAAAATAATAATTTTATGTAGTTTGAACAATGAAAATGCTTCACATAAGATATGTATATAGAAAAATTACTGCAACAGATTGAGGGCATAGGACTTTGGAGGGTTCCGGCCGGTCCAAAGTAATGCATTGTTGTACAAATTGCTGTTAAGTAAATAAACAAGTTGTCATGCATCAATGAACTAAGAATATTTTTTTGAGTTTTTATTATATCAAAACCAGTGTGTTGTGAAGCTACAATTGAGAAGCAGCAGCCAAAAGGCGTATATCTGTGTAATGCTACAATGCTTGGTAGCTCACATAGGTCAGAATGTACTTAGACACAAACCATGTCCTAATGCATTGAGAAATTCGCTTTGTACGAGGACACAACTATGTCTGTATACATTGTTAACTTTTTCTCTCACTGTTCATCCCTTGCATTTTTTTATTCTCCCAGACGTCCTTTCATTTTAAATAAAAAACTATTTGAAGTTTTGCATAGGTAGGGACTGTTAATGCCTTTTCTCTTCTTCCATATAAATGAGCACCATTGAAGTGGAGTAACTAAATTTGCAAGAGTTTAGGTTAGGTTTTGAGAGAGTAGAGAAGCATGTATCAGTGTAGTTCCCAAATGTACGGAACTGAATGGGAATCCTACATGGGGATTACCAACCTTGGTAAGGTTGTTGGATCAGAACAAATGAGTGTCTTTGACCCCAAAAACTCACCCTTCAACCTTTTCACCACTCCTCTTCAAGTTCAAACCCCACAAGGCTTTTGTGCAAGTGCAACAAAAGGCCTTGTAAATGAAGTTCCTTCTTGGAGCTTTGAGTTTCCAAAGACCACAACAACAACTGACTCTCACATGCTGAATATTCGCCAAGCCTCTGGGGATAACTTTGCCACAATCACCACTACACAAGATCCACCCTCCTCTCAATTCACCAGCTCCTTGTGCCCGGTTGCTGAATCTTTCTTGTCCTCCACCAATGGTGCAGATTGCCCTTCTTCTTCTGAAAAATATTGTAAAATTGCTTCCTATTCTGAAAGGTATAGTAGTATGCAGCCTGATGGTATGCCATGTTACGATCACTTTTCACAAGAAGATAAATTGCTGAGAGATGATGCTGCCACGGATGAAAGACCCCTTGAAATTTCCTTTCAGAGAAACCAGGTTCTTACTTTTTCAGTGTGTGGTTAGTAGTTTCTGATTCCATTTGAAGTATACAATATGATTTCATATGAAAGCATCCTTATTTTTTTCTTCTCTACAAAAAATTGGAGGAGATGTAACCCTTTCAATAAAATAATCAGTCTTTTCCTTACACAGAAAGTCTTAGGCATGATTGGTAGTTGACACATAGATTAATTGTTTATATATATGATATCAAACGGGAACTCATTCATATGTTCTTAACTTAGTTTTAATGAATCCAACACTTTCCCATAGGATTAGGAACTCCAACCAATTCTCTCTAATACTAAAACTCATGAAAACTTAAAATGGATCATACATCATTATCTGCTAGTTGGAAATATAGTATTTTTTGTGCTGATGAGATGTAATATGTCTTGTAGTTGGACTCATGTACAAAGCCACATAAGCAAGCTCCTCATCGGCTTTGTGGGGTTGCCTGTGTAACTTCTAGCAACTCTGCTTCTAGGAGAGGCAAAAGAAGAATAAAATGGACCAGCGATCTACACGAGCCATTTATGATGATTGTCAATAGTCTTGGTGGTCCAGAAAGTAAGTTAATAACGTAATAGTATATATGTTACACCAAAAGTAAAAACCAACAAAGAAACCTCTTGTTACCTAGTACTTAATTTGTTCATTGCTAATCGCAGAGGCAAAACCTAAGGCTATACTAGATATGATGAAATCAGATTTGCTGTCCATTTCTCATGTCAAAAGTCATTTACAGGTAAATTCTAATTTCAGTGAGCAATTTCTTTGTCGTTCTTAAACTTTGTCATGCGTTATAACAGCCACTTTCTCACCTAATTGTCTCACTAATATTGCCTTGCAGAAATGTAGGTCTACAATACACATGCACAAAGCTTTGCAGGGTAAATTACTTTTGTCATTGCCAATGTGATATATTACTGCGATGCATATACCTTCTGAAATTCTTTAAAACATATTTCTTTTGAACTGAACTATTGGTAAGCTCAATTGGAGTGGAAATTGGAGAAGTGAAATTTAAAAAGGTATTTGGACTGTCCTTAAGTCTAGATACGTCTCATTATGATTCCTCAATTTTTGCCTTCTGATATTAAATATTTCTACCAAACACAACCAACCCTCTACAACATTTTTTTTTTCTTGCTCGATGAGTTATCATTTCATTCTCTGTTGTTGGGGTATATCATACAGTTACCACTTTGTCTTTCAGAAAAATCCGAGGAAGGACAAGGAATGGATGGGGTGGCTGAGCTTCAACTGAAAATGTAACATCAATTAAACTATGAGAATCTACACTTTTGTGTTATTATAACACTTTTTTTACATATAATAATAGCAAGAGCTCTTTCTAACTAAAATATCAAACAGTTAACCTGTTTTATAACTCCTTAATCTGCAGCCACATGCAAATTGAGGAATCACGGCAACTACAACTAGAGGTTAGGAGAAATATTTGCCAACAACTAGAGGTAATACACAGAATTTCTCTGATGAAAACATCTATTTGACATGAATGAAAATTTATGAAACTCAAGCATTTGGATTGCTTACCCTTTACTACGTTGTGTTTGTTTCCTAGATGCAACGAAATTTGCAAATGCTAATTCAACAGCAGAGCCAGCAACTCAAAGTAATGTTAGATTACCAAAAGAAAAAAACCAAACTTGAGAAGACCCTTGAGACAGAATTGGAATCAACTGTCCCCGAATGATGGTTCAATTGTTTCAATAAGTTACTAACTTTTCTGCCTTTGTCTTGCAAAAGACAATAGAGCATGTAAGTGTGAGAAACCATTTTTGGGCAGCTACTTCAAAATGTATGCATCTTGTTGAGAATTCCCACAGTATTCATTCACATCTGAATAGAGTTGTCACATAATTTAGAGAAAAATTGAAGACTTTTGCACTTAGTAAACACTTTGAATTAAAGGCAATTAAAAAATGAATGTATTTTGAGATTTTATTTGTTTTAAGAAATAAAATCAAGATATGATAATTAATTACTATATCTATAAGCCATGGAGACTGGATGTATCATATTTATTGGTTAAACTCCGAATTTTATCATAATCATTGAATCAATCCAATCTAATTGACTCAATTATATTTAATAAATAACTAAATACTCACATTAATCATTTACATAGATATATTATTTTTATCCTATCTTTAGTTAAAAGTGTTGCAAATAACTCTACATTAAAACTTAATGCCAAATATTGAAATTTGAATTTGTCACAGTTTAAATTGTTATCCAAATATTTCAATTTGTTAAAAAATCTTACTAACCGTGTCATAAATGAAACATTAACTTAAAGAAAAAATTCAATAATAAAATTAAGACCTACAGTCATTGATGTTATTAAAGCATATTCTCCTGCTTGATAACTTTTACAAATAAAAATAATATTATTATCATTAATATTTTGAATCTCAAAAATAGTAGAAGAAACATTTTTTTAACATAATATGTCAATTTTACTTTATAGTAACAGGAGACGGTTTTATAAAATATTGTGTTCATAATATAGCATAAAAGTAGATTGAATAAGCGATAAATCTTTTGCGATTTATTAAAACTATATTATCCACTTACTGTAATAGGATATATTATTTTTTTTAAAATTATGTGACTATTTTTATGAAACATTATTTTATGTAAGGATCCCTCATCTCCAATTTTGTCATAAAAATATCAAGATGAATTAGGATATCAACAATTTGTTTTCTGTCTTGCAATAACACTAGTTTAATCTTCTCTATATTCATCTGATCCATACAGAAAATACCACAGGTTGTTTCACCTCTAAGTGCATTTCTTCCAATACTGTGTAAATCTAAATAATATATATTCAACTACATGATAATGTCAATTAAATGTCTAGAAAAATTTAAGAAATGAGGTTTATTTATTTTTATAAAACCATTATACAAAAACAAAATCTCCTATTTCATGAATTAGATAATTCTTCAAAGTAAAAAAATAATTTGTTTGAAATAAATGCATAAGTAAATAATTTAGTTTCAATCAACCAAAAGAGTGAGACTAGAAAATACAGCATAATTTATACATAGTTTAATCAACATGACCGAAATCAAAGTAATATAATAATCCACAATATATTTTACATTAAAATAAAGTCACCTTAACAATCCAATCCTAAATTCTTCCTTACTTCATTCTTTAATCATCCATAGGGATCAAATAGTCTATGGTGGCACAAGGAATCATATTATAAACCCTAAATATAATCTTACTACATATTAGAGACGAATTTTCTCTCAAAACACTAAAAACGGTATATTTAATATATATTCACATTATATAACTAAATATATACAAACTAAAAAAATAACACAATAATTAATAAGTAATTTCTACATGTTTCTTCTAATACATGCATATATAAAATCAACAATTCTTATGCTAAAAATGTGAAAACAAATCAACATAATAAGAAATTATTAAATTACATTCTAAAACTTTTCAAAAATCTTACAAATTTTCATCTAATGAATAGGAACAAACAAAGTTTAAATTTGAAAGATTTAGTGTCTAGCAATTTTTTTAAACCAGTGTATCTAGTTAAAAATGTCAAAATAACTTCAAGTCAAGTTTGATAAACATACTCTCAAAAAAAAACTTTCTAAAACTTATTTTTACAAAACTCTATTCTTTATATTAAAAACGTGTTAATAACATACTATGTAAAAAAAGATAAGAGATAGATAAATTTACAAAAAATATTTTTACTTTAGTTTGTCTAATAAACTTGAGTACTTTCAATTCTTGATCAACGCAATCAAAGGTTCCACTAAGACAGACTAATATTGAAAGTTATAAAAAATATTATTTAGATTCATCCATTTTTCGCTAAACACAAATATTCTTTGGATTCAATTATTCCTTATTAAATACAAGTATTATTTGGAACACAATGTCTCTTTATTAATACCTAAGAGTGAGTCGGACACAACCACTCTGGGCTAAACACAAAGTTTTCCATGGGATGTAGCTAATCAGGACCAAATATTTTTTGGACACAACCATTCATGACTAAAAACTGAGTATTCTTTAGAACATAGCTACTCTTAAATAAACAAAAAGAAGGTTTACAAAGAGAGTGGTCTAAAAGATTAAAAGTTGATCACTTCACTAAAGAGAAGTTACATCTTATGATAGATACAAAGATTATATACTAGTATAGACAACTATAGAACACAAACTATGTTCTTCCTCACAAATACAAGACTAAGGATTACTTAAAGATTACAAAATTTTGTTCTCCTTCTTATTACAAGAGTTTCATCAACATTTATTCACAAATATCTTCTTTATATAAAATTGAGAAAAGAAAAAGTCATTGCAAATCCTTTAGATTCATTATGAGACAAACTAAAGGTCTTCTTCTTTATCTTGTGTCTTTCAATGCTTGGAGCTTAAAAACATATTAAATGCTCTTAACTTAGCATTAAATGTGTGTGTTTTCTTTGTGCAACTCATTTAACACCCAACAATACTCCTTATCCCTAGATAGGTAGCTTTTTTTTTTCTTCAGCAAAAAGCAAAGGGCCTAACATATTTGGTTGACTCTGCAACATTGATATTTTGCCTTTTCTAATCAAAATGTTTGTGTGGAGCAACTTTCAAAACATTTTTGAAGGGATCTATGATATAGAAACTTTGTAAGATCTTATTGAAAAAACGAAGAAGCGAACATTCTTCACAAACATAAAATAAGCATTCATAAGTTTCACAAGTACCATGAAATGTTTATAGGTTGTCTGTTAAATCAAGTATGTTTATTTCCTTATTATATGTCTGGGTAAAAACTTGTTAGACGAAGAACATAAGCAAGCCACTTATGTCTTTTCAACCATATTTCTTACGTCTGATTGGCTAAACAAGATATTTGTGTTTAATAGGATTTGATGATTGTAAAAATGGGTTTTATACTTTCTTGTTTAGATGCAAAATCACTGAAAAAATCAAAACTAAACAAAGAAAACCATTCTACTTTTAGAATAATAATATTAAATTTAAATTCAAATATTAATATATATATATATATATATATATACAAATATAAATATATATATATATATATATATATATATATATATATATGACAATTGAACCACTTTGGTATAAATCTTATTTTGTACAATCTCGTACAATAAAACAATTTTTTTATACATGTCATGTTAATTATTTAAATAAAGTGTATAGAAGAAAGTGAATAAATGAATAAGAAATAAATTAATATCTAAAATAAATATGAATACGTTTTTAGAATGATGGTCATCCTATTATTATAAATTCAAAACTTTTGTAATGTTAAAAGAAAATTTGTAAACTTAATACCTTTTTAAGAACTGTGTAGATATAATTAATAAAATATAAATTTACTTTTGATATTGTCAAATAACTTTCGAAATTTTTAAAAAAAATATTTAATATAAAATTAAATTAAATTAAAAATAAGTTTCGTAAAGTTAAAGAGAACAAGCAATTTGTTATACTCACAAAGTCATATCCAGAGAGGGGAAAGAGAAACAATATAAATAGTAAACCAATTCAAAACATTTATGAACAAACTATTGTTTTCTTGGTTAAAAAGGACAAACTAATTTGATTATGCATAGAAAGTATATTTACAAATTTATTGATGGTGAGGCTGGGCCGGAAATGGACCTTGGAGTTCCTTGCAAGAGAAGCCCATGCTGCATGTATAAGAGAAGCCCAATTAAAGACCTAATGCATTGGGTTCGGAGGTGTTGAGTGGAAGAGGTAAAAGGTGAAGAAGAAGAAGACATGGAAGATTTGAAGAAGAGAAAACTGGAGGAAGCAGGAAATGGTGATTTTACTTCCAAGGAAGAACTTCGCTTCCTCATTGAACCTCTAGCTAAACCCCAGCTTGTTGATCTTCTAGCTAAACTGTGCGTTTCATTTTCTCCATTTCACTTCTTTCCCTCTTCTACTTCTTCTTTCTCTTTTTCTTCATCCTCTCCCTGCAATCACTTTCCCCATGCTTCTTTCCTATTTTTTTCGCTTTTATCCGTTTTTTCTTGCTGTTCTTTCCTTGAATTGTGTAAGGCTATTTTGATTTTGAATTGGCTCGTGTTGAACTTGTATCTTGTAGTAGTGTCCATTGGGGACTGTAATATATAGTTATTTTAAACCTAGTTGGATTTTTGAGTATGTGATAAAGCTTTGACTTGAAGGATTTGGCCTTAAAATTGTTGAAACATGGGTCATTAGGAAATAAAATCAATAAATGTTTGGTGAAAATTTTTTTATACTTTGAGGCAGGTATTAGTTTTCTGCCTCGGTTGGTCAGAACAGAATCCTTTTGGGCATTGTTTTATGTGTGTGTAATGTGAAGTTGTCATCTTTGAATTGTTCATACCATCTCTGCTTGTTTGGTGTGCTTTGCATAAAAAGGGGCCAAAAGAAATTGCTCCCACTTGTATGCTGTGTGATTGACCGTGTGCATGTGTGTTTGTTTTCATGTTGAGGCATAAAGAGGGTCCCAATATCCTTCAATAGCAGAAGAGATAAAAAGTATTGCAAGTGCAGATCCTGCCCATCGAAAGCTTTTTGTTCGTGGCTTGGCATGGAATACCACTTCGGAAACTTTGCGTGCTGTGAGTGCATTGGTGATTGTGTTTAGTGTGTCATGCATGTGATTGCTTCCATGCACATGGAATGTGCCCAACAAAGTTTATTTTCTAGAGCGCAAATTTTGCGTCCCTTTATTTCCCACCCAGGACCTTGTCTCTGATCTCAAGCCTTGAGACTCAAAAATAAAATTCTTTCATTCTCTGTATGTTGCCTCTTATACATTGCTTTTTCCAGGCATTTGAAGAGCATGGAGAAATTGAGGAAGGAGCTGTGATCTATGATAAAGTAACAGGGAAGTCCCGTGGCTATGGATTTATCACTTTCAAAAATATGGAATCAACTCAGCAAGCATTGAGAGCTTCAAGCAAGTTAATTGATGTATAAGCTTTACCCCATTTTGTTGCTTTGGATTCTGATCTCTTTTATGCATGAATCTGTTGCTGTTTTGCTTTAGAAACATCATGACTGAGTTTGCCTCTTTGAATTTCTTAACTTGCAAATCCCAATACACCCAAGCTATGAGATGTATCAGGAAGATTATTTTGTATGTGGTTCTTTTTTGAGGGGACTTATTTTCTGATAAAAGACAACCTGTGATTAGGGTTTGTGCACTTTGCATGGTTATTTTGTCTTATGTTGCAGAATCCAATTTACATTAACCTACCTTATACTGTTGAGAAACATTCAGGCTTAGTGACATTTTTTAAACCTTAGGGCCTAAGGTCGATACTACAGAGGAAGGTTATTTGTAATTTGTATTTTCTTTATACTTGTAGATTTTAGTAGTTTAGTTTTGTGTAGCTGCCGTACTTCCCCAACCCCCAAAAATGAAAAACTATTAATCTGTGAAACTGTCTGCAGCCGTCATTCCAACGTTCCCGTGGTTGATTGTAGGAATTTGTCTTTTCAGGGAAGATTGGCTGTCTGTAATCTGGCCTGTGAGGGTCTAAGTGGAACAAGTAGTGCTCCTGATCTTTCCCTGAGGAAGCTTTACATTGGAAGCTTATCACCAGAAGTCACAAGTGAAATGCTGCTTAACTATTTTGCGAGGCATGGTGAAATAGAAGAAGGTTCAGTTGCATATGACAGGGATACAAATGAATCACGGTAAAAGTAGCAACATGTATTACCTGGCTGCAAAATTTTATAGTCTTTTAATTTCCCTGAGAGAAGCTCCAATGCTGAGAAAGACAGTTGCCAATTTGTTACAGCAGCCCACTTAAGTATGTATTCAGTGGTGGAGAGCATCCAGTGTTGCTTTTGAAAATCTATTTGTGCTCACTGTGGCAGCCCAGAAAAGGGATGCTAGGTGCGGCTTTTCATTATTTTTCTTTTAAAGAAACTGGTTTATATAGAGCAACGGTTATAGAGCTCTGTCTATATATTTTCAACAGTCACATAGAGCAAAAACTATATTTTAATAGTTCGTTCTCTCAAACTATCACTTTCATGTATCTGTTTTTGTACCGATTTGTTCTATCGAAGTCTCAATTTGAAGTTCCTAAATTTTGTTCTGTAAATTATCAACTTCAAAAAATCATGTTTAACAACCCATTTTATTATCTCTGTATCGGTAATGCTGTAAGTAGCTTTCTTTCCTGGCTCTTACTGTAACGTGTTATTATTGTTTTATTTCCAACTGCAGTGGCTTTGGCTTTGTCACGTACAAGACAGCAGAAGCTGCCAAGAAGGCCATAGATGATCTTGAAAAGACTCTTGGGGTAAGTAACGGCTTCATATTTTATATCAAGTCTGAGGTTAGCTGTTAGGGTGGAACCTGGTTATTTCTGTGCTTAAAAATGTCTTGGAATGTGACAAGAAGAAATGGAAGATCATTTGAAAAGGCATCTTAATTATACGGTAAAGGATAAGCTCTAATAAAAAATGTTGGGTTTAGACACTTCTAGATAACTTTGCTGTTTTAGCTGCATATTAAACTTTAGGGTTAAATAAATGTTTTATACACCTACAAAATTTACGGATATTTCGGTGTTTTTGATAAATATGTTATTTGATCTTTATAATAACTTTGTTGCTCTTAAATTAACAATGTTGACGTGTGATAATTTTCGTGAGATATTTGAAGGTATGATGGCATGTGACACTATCAAAAGTAGTACGTCAACATTAACAGAATGAATAACTTTTAAGATCAAAGTAACATATTTATTAAATATTGGTCGTCAAAAACACAAATTTTGGAGCTACTCAAAATTTATTTAACCTTAGGTTTTTCTTTTCAGGCTCAGACATCTGAATTGTTTTTTATTTTTATCCCTATTTATGACAAAAATATAAAGCTCATTTCATTTGGAGGAGGTTCCTTCCTAATTGGTAATCATCTAAATAGACATTAAACTAGTATGATCAATTATAATATCGTGTTTTGATTGAAGTTGTTATTTCCACAAATGAAAATTGCAATTCATATGTTTTGCATTTTAAATCAACTGCTTTGGACCTTGTTAACTGACAACTTGTTTATAGCTTTAGGATTGAAGCTGCATAAATTTTGGAAGTTATGACATATTGTACTTGTTTTCATTGCAGGGAAGGAATATAATTGTAAAATATGCCGATTCTAACAAAGGTAAAACTGGGCAGCCGCCATTTTCCTCTGGAGTGGTTCCAATGGCTGGCTTACCTATGACCACGGGCTATATGCAGCCTGGTAAATCTCATGTAAGCTCTGGACCCCCGATAAATTTCAATTACCCCCAAACCGTAGCACCATATGCTGCATCTCCTTATCCAAACCCTCAGACTGTACCTTCTCCTTATCCAACACAAGGGCAGATTCCTTACCCTCCAGTTTCTGCAAAGAAAGACCAACATGGGTTTCCGCCTACCCAACCTGCAGGAATGAACAACTACCCTTATTACTATCCCAAGCAATGAATGTATTTTACTGAATATGATTATTTTTGGCACTCCTTTCCTTGGTTTTCTTTTCAGATCATTTTAGCTATTAGTTACCTCTCATCTCATAAGCCATCCCATCACCTGTTAATGAACCTCTGCATCCTCCTTTTCAGCTTTTCTTCTCGTTGAATTTTGACATTATTACCTGTAATATTGACTAGAAATTTTTTGTATGTATTTTTTCTGAATATCTTGAACGGGAGCAACTTTTTTTTTTTTTTTTTTTTTTTTTTTCTGTATTTAAGTTAGCACTTCGAAGTTTCAAATTATTTGCTAACTTTTGAGTGGTTATTTAGCATCGGTATACAGCTTACATTTCTGAAATTGCCAGCCTTTCCCATATTGACATTTGTTTAGGGTTTAGGGTTTATCCAGCCAGGATACATCCCTTAGCCCTTGTATAGTTTTCTTTTGGAACTTTAATGGATTATTCGGTTCAGGTGAAAAGAAATAAAGTGGAAGGAAGCAAAGTAAAGAGAAAATAGAAAAAGGAATGATGTTCAAACTTTCTTAAACCTCACTTGTTCAGGAATACGAAAGCCAGTTTAAATCATAAGCAAATCGAATTGTGGGGACAAATTCTTCCTGCACCCCCATACCCTCTTCCTGCACCCCCATATAATCTTTTTATTCCATGACTGACCTTCATGAAATTATATAAATACTCTCTCTTTCGTTTTTTGAAATTGTGAACCGGATGGGGGTGCATCTGGTTCTCATTTTTTAAAAAAAAATACAAACCGGATGACTCCATCCGGTTCTCAACCCAACAGATCGGAAAATCCTCAAATTTGCCGTCGACAGCCCTCCAAATCCCAAATCAACTACTTTAATAATCAATATCACCTACTAATTGCTAATAAACATCACAAATTGGTTACCTAATGCTTCTATGAAGGATTAATTGAAAGATTTTGCATAACGAAGGAACGAAAGTCGCGAATGCCTTACCTAAACCGGACGAAGGTTCTCTTAACCTGACGAATTGTTTGTATTTATTTTTAAAATGAGAATCGGATGCACCCCCCATCCGGTTCACAATTTCAAAACATTGTAAACCGGATGGCCTGGTCATCCGGTTGTCAAAATACACAACCGGATGACCAGGCGATCCGGTTTACAATTTTTTGAAATTGTGAACCGGATGGGGGGTGCATCCGGTTCTTATTTTCAAAAAATTAAACCGGATTGCCTAGTCATCCGGTTGAGAAGGGGAAAAGTTTTATTAAGATAGGGATATTTATGTAATTTCATGAAAAACAGTTATGGAATAAAAAAATTATATGGAAAGGGTATGGGAGTGGAGGAAGAATTTGTCAATTGTGGGTCTACCTCGGCCATTCTATCTCAGTTGTTCAGTCTCGGCTCCCAAACCCAAAATTTTTAGGGAGGACAGATACTCTGACTGATTTGGCTATCTCGGGAGAGGAAGAGTTTACAAAAGCTTAAACAAGAAATCAATTTTTACTCCAGCGCAAGATCAGCAGTGGTCAACAACCCACTTTCCTTACCCTACCCAACAAGCAAACATGAGCCCTAACCAAACCAACTCTTCTTCAAAACCCAAATTGAACCCTAATCCTCTTTCCATTAAAATATTGTACCTTGTAGAACTCCAAAGTTGAGCGGTACCATCCGGGTCACAAGCGTGAGTTTCTGTTGTTGATAGTAGAATCGCATGACCCTGAAGTTAATAAGATTAACTTGACCAGTTGCCTAAAGATTGATGACTCAACCCAGAATGACCTACCGGATCCACTTGCCACCCAAATCAATCTACATTCACTGTTTCCTTAGACTATCAAAGTTTTGGCTTAGCTCAATGCATCCCATAGTGTAATTCAGGTGGATAGTGGGAGTACCCACAAGGAACTGATGCCTTAAGCAGGATATATGTAAAATCATGACAGATGATGGTCTGACACAGTTCTACAATGTGATTTGGTGGCAAAAATTCAGGAAACTTACAATTCAAATTTGGTGCTCAAATAATTTTATCAAGGTGTAAGGTGTGCTTTGTTGTCTAAAGGAATATTCAGGGCTTGAGATTACTGAGGGAATTATCCTTTACAGTGACAGTATATATATATTGTGGTTATTTATATGTTCTTAAAGGCTGCTCATTGTGGCAGGTTTCTAACTAATTTTACATCTATAAAGGCCGTTGAGTTATTTTTATTTTTTATTTGTAAACTGCATAACATGCCGAAAAGTATAATTTCCAACTGTGACCTTGTATCTATAAGCAATTTGGGCAAGAACTCCTTCGAATAAGTGGCACAAAGTTTATGTCTTTTTGCTTATCATCATGAAGTGGCATCCAAACCGAAGTAATTAACAAGATGCTGGTACAATATTTGAGAGCTTTTCATTCATGTTAATGCGAAGCTGTAGGAAAAGTTTGTGCACTAGGCAGAGTGACACTATAATTTAATGAAGCATTATAGTACTGTGATCACTCCTTATAAGATTATCTATATGGTCAACCACCTCCTTTGCTGCCTCAATATGGGTGGGAGATGTTTTAGTCAATTTGAGGTTCTGTTGTCAGTGACTGCAAGGAGCACTTTAGTATCTAAGTTGGATTAATTGGGGAAGTTACTTTTCAGGTGGAATTACCTTTCAAAGCACACATTCACCTAGTATTCCATATTTCAAAGCTGAACTCATTCCACATAGAAGTTGAGATCCAATTTTAATCTGTGACTCTCCATAACAAGGATTAATTAAATGGCAAGGGTTGTTTCCTGAAGATAATTTTTTTATAAATATTAACTAAAAAGTAGAAATAATACAATTTAAATATATATTTTATAATTTTATAAAAATAATATTAAAAAATTATGTAACTGTTATTTAAAAAAAGATATTTAATTATTTTGAAATAAAGAAAAATTATTCAACTATTTATCTTATTAAATAAATAAATAAATTATTTGTATCTATTAAAAGATAAAATTGTCCAATTAAAAGATGACATGAAAGAAAGTTATTAAATGATGCATCATTTTTATAATGGTATATATTATAATAAAATTAAAATTAAAACTAATTAATATTAAGGGTCATTTTTAATTAAAATTTCTATCTTATTTTGTTGTAGGTTGTTTAGTTTTAATTATATATTCAAATGTGACATCGATTTAGGTAAAGTATTTTAACTTCTACTAAATCTAAAATTTTGTTTTATTCTTTACAATTATTGTTTTTATTTAATTTTTAGTAGGTAATTTTTCAATTTTATTTTACCAAACTCTACTTTTTACATTTTTACTTATGATGGTAGATACTTCATATTTATTTTTGGTCTAATTTTTGGATTGTAACAGAAATCATACATTAACCAAATAAAAATAATGAATGAGTATAAACAATCAATCCTTCTAAACTAATTTTAAACAAAAGAACAAAATAGTAATGTTACAAATTTATGAATTAAAAAATTATTTTTATGTATTACCTCAATCAAATAAATTACTAATTTTTCTCTCATTTTTCTTTACTTTTTTATTTTATTTTTTCCCTTTACTTCAAATAACCTTATTTTCTACTGTTTTTTGTTTGTTTATATAATTTTTTACTCTCTCAAATCTATTCTTATATGGATCATACTTTAACAAAAAGTTATACTCGAATATATTTTAAAAGTATTAAAATGAAGAACTGGAAAAATGTTATAATATAAGAAAAAAAGAATAAGTAGAGTCTAATTAAATTTAATACTTTTGATAAAATTCCTTTTTGCATGATTAGATGTGTGCAACATGCAAAGGGGTGACATGAAATCTATCTTTATATATTGTTAAATTATTTTTCTTTTTTTAAATTTAAGTCTTTGACATACAACTGGAATAAATACTTGAACTCAATTTAATTTCTTTACCAGTATTATCCAATACGTATTAAATAAGGTTGTAGCTTATAAATTTATCAGCTTTCAAGTTTTAAACTCAATCGAGTAAGATATTTTACTTAATAAAATTTTAAATAATATATATTTAAAAAAAAAACTGATGAAACAAGGGATTTTGTAAGATTGTGTGTATGATTTTTTTTAATATATATATATATATAATATGAGAGTACCATTAATCGTATTAATCATTCCATGTTTAAGTGAAAGTTTTTCCAAGAAATTCAGTGTTCTAAAAAAATGTAAAAATATTTATGCTTACCCGACTCTGCCGGTAACATGAGCTGTGACATTGTTGAATGTGGCTTCGGCGTGGCTTCTGAAACGCACGAACATGGCAGTGGGTTCGCCCTAGCTGCGCCGTTGACCCAAACATGTGTCTTCTCTTCCCTCTAACTTCACTCTTCACCTTTCTCTATTTTCACCCATCCAAAACGACGCCGTACCCACCATGTTACCCTTTCGAAAACTCAACACTCACTTCTTCTTCCTGCTTAAACCCTGCCAAAACCCTAGATTCCAGACCACCAAATCCGCCACCAAGTTCGTCGGAAAAGCCACCGTAAAAGAAGCCCAGGCCGCATTGCTCGACTACCTCCACTCCACACGCAGTCTCAACTTCCTGGACGCTGACAACATGTGCAGAAACTCCCCCTCCTTCCTCCAGGACCTCCTCTCCAAAACCCACTCGCACACGCCGCACGTGGACACCAAGCGCTCCATCTCGCGCTACCTCCGCTACCACCCCATCAACGAGTTCGAGCCCTTCTTCGAGAGCGCCGGTCTCTCCCCTTCCGAGTACGCGCCCCTTCTCCCGCCTCACATGATTTACCTAAACGACGACGTTCTGCTCATGGACAATCACCACGCACTCTGTAACTACGGGATTCCCCGCACCAAAATGGGGAGGGTTTTCAAACTCGCGCCTCAGGTTTTTGGGTATAAGCCCGGGGTTTTGATCTCGAAGCTTCGGGAATACGAAAACCTCGGTGTTTCGCGGAAGACTTTGATCAATGTGGTTGCTTCCAGCCCCTGCGTTTTGGTTGGGGGTGTGGATTTTGATTTTGTTAAGGTTGTGGAGATGTTGAAGGGTGTTATGGGAAAGGATTGTGATTGGATTGGAGAGCATTTGTTGATTAACAAGGGTTGTTGTAATTGGAGGGTGATGTTTCAGGTTTTGAGTTTGCTTTCTAGGGTTTTCAATGAGAAACAATTGGGTGATTTAATAACTCGTCATCCTGGTTTGATTTTTGAGGAGTCTGGAGCTTGTGTGTTATCCTTGATTGACTTTTTGTTGAAATTTGGATTGTCTGTAAACCGGATTTGTGTCATGCTGCATGAGTTTCCGGAGATTCGGGTTGTGAAATTTTTGTCCAATTTGAGATTGTGTTTTGTGTTCTTGACTGAGATTGAGATGGAGGCTTCCGAGATTGGGAGGATTTTGCAGTCTCACTGCCTGGTGTTGGGTTCCTTCACCATGAAGAGAACCATAACTTTGCTTACTAACTTGAATGTTGGCAAGAAGCGACTGTGTAGAGTTGTGAGGAATGATCCTCTCATAATGAAGAGTTGGGCTTTGGGAACGAGGATTGAGCCTCTGGTTAACTCGTATCTGGAGTTTGAATCGAAGGCTCTGAAGAAGGCGTTCATGCTGAGGTTGGGGTATGAAGAGAACTCCAAAGTAATGAATGAGGCGATTAAGTTGTTCAGGGGTAAGGGAGCTGAGCTTCAGGAGAGACTTGAATTTATTGTTAATGCTGGGTTGGATTACGAGGTTGTCTGTAAGATGATTCGAGATTCCCCTCGGATTCTTAGTCAGAGCACGGATAGGATCAAAATGAAACTTGAGTGTCTTGTAAATGAAGGATATTCGTTATCGGATTTGGAAAGTTTTCCTTCCTTCCTTTCCTATTCGGCTGAAAGGCTTAAGCTGAGGTTTGCAATGTATAATTGGCTAAAAGTGCAGGGAGTTGCAGAAGCAGGGCTTGCTTTGAGCACTATAATTGCATGCTCTGAGAAAGCGTTTGAGAAGCTGTACGTGAAGCGCCATCCGTCTGGCCTTCAAGTTTGGCAGGATTTAAAGGCACAAATTCCTTCGAAGGTTTAGATGTTGGAAGAAATCCTCCACTTCAATTGTATTTTTTGATGAAAGCATACATGAGATAATAAATCCAGTCTTCCACTGAGATTAATTGCTTCTGATGTGGATAATAATGGATTAATCTGGCAATCTGGTTGTGGTTCTGCCTCAGATAATTGTGCATCCCCTATTTTCACCATCTTTTAAGGATGATTGGACTGCAAGTTGTTTTCTGGAATGAGTCACTTAAAGTTGGTAGATATGGTGTGAACATTGCAGATAGCCAATTGAAGATCAGATATGTTAGCAGGCATCGCATTGACATGATGAAATCACAAAGGACAACTAATGAATGCAGGTCTTCATGAGCTAACATCTTGGGGATTTCTGATTTCAGATTGCTGATATTTATCACGCGTCTTGTAGATGGAAAGAACGTTGGCTAGATAGATCATTTGTTGTCAAGATCACCTTCTTACTCCACTTACATTGCAGATCACTCGGGTTTGATTTCTACTCTGATTAGATCTGTTCCTCAAGTATGAACCAGACGAGCAGTGGAGCTGGTGAGGATGAGAAACTGTATTATTTCACAATTCAAAATTAGATGACCAGGTTTGCTGGATTGAATAAATTTGTTAGCATAATTATTTTTCCAACCGAAGAAATTGTTAGGAGGAACATACATGCTCTCTGCAGCTTGGCATTTTGTAACAATTTGCCTCTGAAATCAGACAATGTGCAAGTATTGATATAAGTGTATCTAGGTGTTGCAGAAAACCCACATGGCATGTGATAGAATGTTGTCCCTCTTCAACTATGCTGAATTAGTATCCATATTAGAGCCAACTAAAATTATTTAGAACCTTCAAACACAAAGCATAGCAACTTAGCAAGAATATCTACTTTCTTTATGATGCATAATGTAATCTTTAGATATTTGCCACAGTACGAATTATTATCTTTTGAAAATCAGAAATTGAGAAAACAAGTGATCTTGGACTATTAGTGGCTCGTTGTTCCTCCACACTGATAAGTTGGAATTTCTGCCTTTCTTGCTGGGGCAAAGGTCCAGTTTTTAAATACAAACTTTAAAGCAACCAAACTACTTTTAGCTAACCACCGTTCAATCCTAACTTTAGAATCCTATTTTAGGTGGTTCGCTTCAATTGTCCCTTGGAATTCTAAGTTTTCACTTCTATACTTTCTAGGGCAAATGTAGTGTCTAATTTCAATTGTCCTTTCATTAGATGATTAAAGATTGGACTCAACTTTGAACTCGTTAAATGGCATCATTACAAAGGGACACTGGCCCTATGGCGGCCCCAACTACCAAGTTGAATTTATCATTTCGTATTTGATTTTGAGTAGGGCTTAAGTAGTATTTCATATATTTTATTTTTCTTTTATTGATCATTTCAGTTATTTATAAAAAAAGTCTAGTAAATATTGAATATTTTATTTTGTTACATTGTATAGTGTCCTACAAACTTGACAAAAAGTTGTTCTTTTATTTTTCCTCTGCTTCAACTATGAAAGTATTATATTTTATATTAAATTTACAATTTTTTTTTAAAGTAAAACTACAAATATCACCATCATTGAATAGTGAGGATAACAATGTTTAATATGTAATTCTAATTTAGTTCAAATTGTGATGTTGTTATTTGTATACTTTTTAATTAATTCAATCAATAATTTGTAAGCTAAGCAGCAAATCCGAGGTATGTCGGGTCTCAATTAAAAAAATTAAAATGAATTTAATTTATTTTATTGTAAAGGTTTTATACTAATTTTCAGGTATGTTATTATTTGTTTTAAAAGTGATGATATGATGAAATCTTTTTTAACATAAGTGAATATTTTTATTTTTTTTATATTAGACATTTTATTGATTTAAAACTTACCTAATTTAAAAAAAAAACATTTTAATTGAAAATGATTTTTAATATATATATATATCACCAAAATGGTCATGGTGTGTGACCATGCATATTTTTGGTATGGGAAACGCTAGAAATGTATGTATTGATAATTAATGTTGAATATGATTTGTAAGGTATAAGAAAATGAAAGCGAAGTTTAACCAACAAAGTAGAAATTCCAAAAATATAATACCTTTTAGTGTATGTCCATATTATAATGTGCTACAAATTATAATTTAGTTGTAATGATGATAATATATATAAATACACAACTCATCAGTTAAGAAATTCACATACATATACGTGAGGCGTGATTAATATTTGATGTTGAAAATTAATAATGTATACAAATATTTATAAGAACTATTTTAAATAAAATTAAAAATTATTAAATTTAATGACTTGTTAAAATGTTGCTAGTAGTTGCTATGTCTTATAATTAACTTCTGAATAGGTTATTAGTTAATATTTAATAAGGAGCAATTCTTAAATGCCCTTAATGGGTCTAAAGGTGAAGTGCTTTGTAGTAATCTAGCAGAAAACTAATTTTACATTATACAAGGAAAAATGGCTAAATGATTGTGGTATAAATGGATTTTAATAAACAAACTTTTTACATGTAATATCATGTAAAATCAATCTTTTAGTTAAGTCCTCTTAAAAATTAAGAAGTGAATGTTATATATTTTAAAGTTACAAATGAATGAGAAATGTTGTATTTTAATATGATCACTTTAAATGTGTAGAGATCAAGACTAGCATTTCATATGTTCAAAAGATACATAGTCTTGTTATGATAATTTTGTAAGTGTATGGGACAAAAATTTGAAGTTTCATTCATCCTATAATAATATAATAGCAATATGAAAGACTATTTTATTATAAGATTACTAGACATTCCTCTATTGTCCAACCAAATAAAATATCAATGTCAAACTGTAAAAGCATAGTCTTTAAATATCATGTTTAATATAGGTGAATGTGAGACTATAGTCTTTTAGAAAAGTTAATACTTGAAGACAAAAATAGAAATTTCTGCCTATTGTTATCCTCTATCAAATCAATATGAACAAAAAATATTAATGTATTGAAAACAATATAACAATGTTCACAATCATTATATATGCAATTATACCTTTTCTGTAGTAATTTTTGAAAAAGATTTTTTTATAAGTTAAAATTAGTTTATGTATAATTTTTAAAAGAAATTGTATAAAAAAATTATTTTTTTATAAACTAATTATAATTTATAGATAGCTTTATTTTTGTTTTTCTCTTACGGAGAAGGATATAGAAAACCAATAAACACTCATATTTTAAAATAATTGCTTTCATATTGAAGTTCTTTAACAACTCTAAAAAAGATTGAAATAATTGAGATCGGCAGACGAATTTACTCCTATTTTAATTACATAAATACTGTAATATTTTTGCATATATATATATATTATTTACTCTTCCAATATATTATAAAATGATAAAATGATTTATTTATCATTTTCAAACAGGTGTTTGGAAATGCATGTAAAAGAATAATTGTAAAGTAATGATTAGAAATATTCATATATTCTTCAATAGTCATAATGAAAATCTCGATAATGCACCAAAATTTTACTTGAAACCTAAATTGTAAGATAGTTTGCATTGATTTTTATTTGTATCATATCAGAAAACGTTAGTTTCATGTATAATTTTATATTTATAAGAATTATATTCTCAAAATATTATATCTAGAAAAGCTATTTTCATAAAATAAAAATGTAATGAGAGAAGGTACTTATTTTAAAAAAGTTAAATCATGGAAATCACTTTTTGAAAGTAAAATATATCTAAAATATATTTTAATGATTTATTAACAAAATATATATTCTCACCCTAATGTTTTGAGGAATAAACTTAAATGACGTTAAAGTAAGTGTTTTTTTTTTCTTAAAATGATATTCTTTTCGTTCTAAAGTAACAACTTTCAAAGTTTTAATAATTTTTTTTAATTTATTAAATTACTTTTATAATAACGAAATCTCGGAGTAGTAATATCAAACTTCTTAATAAATATTTTGTTTACCTTGATAATGTTCTTAATCTAGGAATTAGTTTAAAATGTTAATAATAATATTTTTTTTTAATTTTCTGTTCTATTGATAGTTGTTCTTTTTAATTTAACCACACGAATTTAGTCTTAGGTTCTTTATTTTTTATTTTCTTTTCAAATAATGACAAAAACACAATTCAAATTCCTATTCTCTTTTGAAAAAAAAAAGAAATAAATAAAGAGTTGTGATAGAGAAGCGGTTTTAACCTTTTAGTGCAAGTGTTTGGTTATTATTACAATAACTTAATCCAGAATACTAGTTCAAAAAATATTATTATTTCTGACAGATATTTATTACTATTAGAGACTACAAGTAATTATTTAAAAACAATAAAAAAGAGAAAAATTGCACTCTATCTTGCTATCTTCCATTTACTATTTTTCCATCCTAATTCCAATCTTTTTTCTGTTCTTTCTCTCTGCATTCTTTCACTTCTGTCTTTGCTCACTGCATTCTCTCTCTCTTTCTCTGTCTCTCTAACCTAGTTCTACATTTTCACTCACCAAGTCTCTGTCTTTAAGCTCATATTGCTCTTCATCACATCACTTCTCTGATCTGTCTCTTCACTTCCTTTGACCCAGATCAAAATTTTGACCCTTTTTCCCTCTCTGTTTATGCTTTCCTTCAAGCCATTAATAGAAAACCGCTGCTTCCATCTGGGTTTACCCTCTTTCTGGATTTTTCTTATCTGATTTTGCGAAATGGGTTGCCTTTGTTATGCAGAAAGTTGATTCGAGATAGGAGGTCAGCTTCATTTCTCTTCTTCCGTGTCTCTTACTTCTGTCAATCTCAATTCTGTGTAAATCTATAATGTTATTGCTTGCCTTTTCTTTTTCTTCCTTTTTATTTTCTATTTCTGATGTTTATCTTCTTCTGTTTTGATCCTTTGGATAAAGTGGGAGAGTGGCTTGAATTCCTATTTCTTGTTAGATTTCATGTTGTTTTGAAGCAGAGGAGTCTATGAAGTCTGTTTGCATGAGCTTGAACTAGATCGAAGTTGAAAAACTTTGCAATAATTTACACTGTTTACATTGAAATTGAGTTTTGTTATATCTTGGGTTCCTCTTAGCTGTTGCCAGAAAGTGAAGCTGGCTTCATTTGCTCGGTTTAGGATTAGGTGATCCGCGATGTGGTTTAATTTGTTGATAAGGAAAATGATTTCAAATGCGATGTTAATGTTTTCACTGTCTATGTCTGTAATTTTTCTTTGGTGAAAGTTAAGATAACTTGGTCCTTTAATTGGTTGTTCTGAAATTGGTTGTTCAGATTTTCAGAATTAGTGGGATGCATCGTGCAAGTACAGTGTTTATGCATTTTTTTGCTGATTATTGACAAAAGGAATCATCCTCTGGAATGAGTTTTCTAAACGGTGTTTAAGTTTTTGATCTTGTCCATTTGAAGAGTGAGCATATGTAAATAGTATTCCAAAGTCCTTGATCTAGGCTCACATCAGAATTTCGACTGATGCATTCTTTATTTGATCCTTAAATAGCAAGAAGAGAATTTATCATTATCTGTTACTTTTGATATAGTATAAAACAAATAATTGATGTTTAAAACACAAAGGTGTATCTGATCAAGAATTGGTTTCAAGTAGCATCACTCGAAATTGATGTGGGGTTTTAACTATCATCTTTTAAACCTCATGTTTTGTTTCAGTTATATGATCTTTGTTTGGCCTTTGAAGTATAATTGTTTGATCTGCGCAGAATTTTCTCAGAGAAATTTTAGTTCATTTTGTGAACAAGGGGTTTTGGCAATGGGTAGAGGCAGAGGAAAAGGGAAGAAGCAATCTGTTATAGCGGAGGATCCTGGAAGTGGTGAAGAGGATAAAGTCCCAGCTTACAGAAGAAGAGGAAGACCTCTAAAGTCACTGACTGATGAAATTGAAGAAGTGGAAGTAACTGAAATTATAGAGAAAGATGAGGAGAATGTTAAAGGTAATAATGGCTCTACCAATGATTTGAAAACTCAGGCTATAACAGTAAATAAAAGGAAAAGGAAGAGATCTACACAGGTTAAAGAAAAGATAGATCCCATGAAAGAGGAGAATGGCATTCTAGCAAAGTCAGGCCCTGATGATACAATAAAGTCTACTGGATTCAGACATAATGGGAGCAGGCGTAAGAACAAGCCTCGTCGTGCTGCTGAGGCTGGGGTAGATTGCAAGTGAGCTGCAAGGTGGTCATCAAAGTTCTGTTCCAAGGCCCTTGGAAATTGATGGAGTTTTGTTACCACCAGAGACAGGGTTTGTTTGCTTGTGTAAGGCTTGTTATGGTTGCTTGTTGTTACTCATTTTGTTCTTTGTAACTTCCACATGCTATTTCTGATTTTAATTTTGATGATTATTCATAGCAGACTGTGCTCCTTTAGTCTTCTATAAAACTATTGCCAAAAGAAAGTCTGAAATTTTGTAGATATTATTTTTTATCATTGTTAGGCATAAGGGGGATTGATTTCTCACTTCTTTCAAATTAACAAAGTTTTTGTTGATAGATAGATACATTTGTTTACTCCACAAGCATGTATGTGTTTGTGATGTCAAGTAATGTAATCTTGTTGAATGGTCCAATTGCAATTAATATTAAGTCTTGTACAACTTTTGTCAACAATGAGCCTCAATATCCTCCAATCTTGCATTGAAGTTTTCAACATAAAGCCTCACACGTCCATCTAGTCAACTAGTTCTGGTCTTTTGAGTGTTATTTAGTTTGGAAGGAAAAAGAAGCATAGGTATCTCTAGCAGCATGCATTTATAGTAGACAATGAGGAAATGTGAAGATTAAAGCATAAGAAAAGAAGAAAAGGAAAGCCATGGATAAAATGTTCCTGTTGGAGAAAGGGTACATGTGATGATTGTGATCGATCAGGAGTAAAGCTGAAAAAAGGGTCATGATGTTGATATATAGGGATCCTTTTTTTGTAGAGAGTGAGTCCCAAAGAAGGCCTAAGCTAGTGTTTGATCTGGTTGGTTGACTTGCTTATGGTGTTGTCTTTTTTTCCTTTTCTCTCTTTTGGTACAAAACTTAGAGCTTTGTTAATTGTCACACATATAGTGATATAGATCATATTGGAAAACTGCAGAACTTAAGGGGCTACATATAGACATAGTCTAGCTTATGCCTATTAACAAAAATAATATTGTGCAAAATCTTTTAAATCTTAATAAATCAATTTATCTAAGTATAACTAACAGAATATTATTGGCGTCAATGTTCTTGATTTTTTTATTATTACAGTATGTCTTGACATTTATATTTATTAATTTGTCTTAAGACTTAAATCCATTAGCCTATATAATAGTATGCTTTGTTGGTATACTTAGGACCTTCTAAATAAGTGTTTGAGTTGAATTAGGGTTTAATGAAGTTCCTAAAAATGTCTTATGATAATTAAATAATTCAAGTTCAAGTCAAAATCTTGAAATGTATAGACCCACCAATCTTTGATTGATAGATTATTGGAGGTGGAGAAGAAGATTAACGGTTTTGTGCTTTGATTTGCTGGTGAAAATGAGAGTATGAATTTTAATTAACATAATTAAAAATCCTATGAAACGCTTTCTTAATATACCATTAGGATTGAATATATGTTTATGTAATGCAGATTTTCTTTTTAGATCTTAAATAGTTGTTGACTTTTTTTTCTCTAAACCTGAGGTTTAATCTTCATCTACTTATAAAACTTTAAGGCTAATTTAACCTAGTTAAAATTCTAGTCAAACTTTTGCTTAAAAAACCTCTAAGTAGGTTAGTAAATTTAAGTCTAAATGCACGTTAACAAGCCTAAGCCTTTAAATAAGTCAACTAGTATTTAATAAAAATAATTAACAGAACAAATAAATTTTATTGTTTATATTTACTTATTATAGGTGGATTTACTACGCTTGAAAAAGTATTTTAACGATGCAATATTTCTATTTTGTTAAATAAACTTTCAAAAATTCTTAAATTATTTTATCTAATAAATAAGCATTGATGTATGCTAGGTTATAAATCCTGACATATTTGATCTGATACTAGTAGATTCAATTCTTACTATTCGTGTTTTCAATTTTATTTTATTATTATGTATATAGTAAAAGAAAATTAATATAATAAGGTATAAAATAAATAATATACTTCAAATTATATTGATACAGAATAATAGACTTAATGATCAATTTTTGTCCTCAATTTAGTTGAAATAGTTCATGACCGCGTATATGTCTTGTACGCTTAAGTTAAATATACAGCTATAAATTATTTATTTAATTAAATAAATAAACAGCTTTAAATATGAAGTAATAAAATAATGTACCTAAAACAATATAAATCTAAATACATTTCAAATAAAAAATATTTAATACCTTTATTTTGAGTGATAATAGACAACTTAACATATAAGAAAACTCATACGAAATATTATTTGTGGTTAACCACGTTATCATCTGTGGATTATCCAGACAAAATAAAAAAATTAAAACAAAGAAATTTAAAAAAAAATAAATACTGTTGCATGTTTTATATTAATTTGTGTTAATTATATTTTTTTCACTTTAAAATTTGAGGTTAATTTAGATTTGATATTAGAAATTTGTAAAAAAAAAGTTGCTCTTATATCCAAAAAAACATAACACTATTTTACCAATTTCAAATTTAAGTTAATATTTTTTAATTTTTAAATAATGATGTAGATTGTATTCTGAAGCTAAGTATAAAGTTATAAATTTATTCAATTACTTGAATAAATATGCTATTACGAAAATAAAATCATAAATAATATATATGTAAAACAATAGGCTTAGTATTAAAAGATGTCACTCTTTCTTTTGAGTAATAAAAAAAATAAACATGTTAAGAAAACTTAAAAGAAGTAGTATTCGTGAGTTGTTCAAGTAAAATAATGAATTAATTAAATAAATACTATTACATGTTAATATTAAATTTTTTTCCTTAATTATATTTTTAATTACAAAATTTGCATTAATTTAGAATTCGTCTACGATTTTTTTTTTAAATTGTTTCTTAAATTCAAAGAAGTTGTTTTTAGTTACAACGTACAAATTTAAGTATACATTTTTTAGTTTTAAATTAATATGTAGATTTATATGATGAAGCTAAATATATAATAAAATATAATATATTTAAAAATATTGATAAAAAATAATAAGCTTAAGATTAAACAGAAAATGTTTACGCATCCTTATTTTGGGTAATAACAAACAAGTAAACCAATTAAAGAAACTTCAAAGAAATATCACCTGTGGATTATCCCATGTGATTGAAAATTAAAACAGAAAAATAATTAATTAAATAAATAAATACTATCGCAACTTCGCAAGTCAGTATTAATTTTTTTGTCTTAACATATTTTGAAATTTGACTGCTGTTGCTAAAATATAATATAATTAATTTTTAGTTAATGAATACAACTTTTAATTAATATGTATTTTTAGTTTTAAATAAAGATATATTGAAATTAAATATATAACTATGAATTTGTTTAAATTAGTTAAATAGACGTACTATTATAGACATAATAATGCTAAAATAAATAAAATAAAGATGAATATATACAATTATGTTAAGGAAATCAAGACGAAATATCATTTGTGAATTATCCAACTACATAAAAATAAATTAAATTAATTAATTAATTCAAATACTATCGCATGTTAATATTAATATTTTTTTGTCTTAATTATCTTTTTAAATTTGAAGCTAATTTATACTTGGTGTATGAAACTTTTATCAATCATTTGTTGCTAAAATATAAGCAAATGAGTACAAATTTAGGCTATTTTTTTTTTTACTTTAAATGAAGATATAGATTATATGCAGAAGTTTAATATATAGCTATAAATAAATAAATAAATAAATAAAATATACTATTATAAATATAAAACAATATATTTAAAATAGTATTGATATAAAATAATAATTTTAATTAAAATAAAAAAAATTACAAACTTTTATCTTGATTGAGCGCAAACAAATAAACATGTTAAGAAATCTAATATGAAATATCTTGTATGGGTTATCTAAACGAAGTATCTTCTGTAGATTATCCAAACATGGTATAAAATCGAATGAAGAAAATGGTTAATTAATTAATATTATAACACTCTAATATTTTTTATTTTAATTATATTTTTAATTTTAAAATTTTGTGCTTAATTTAGATTTGATCTTTGAAATTTAAAAGAAAATTGTTTCTTAATATATAAAAATATATATTTTTAATTACTAAGTAAAAAATGAAGTTAATATTGCCAAATCACTGGAAAAGTAGAGCAGCAATACATGTGATAGAATTCTAGACTATCATCACACACTTTATATTCTTATTGCACTTTCTGATCTTCAGATGCCTGACAATTTCCATTCTTGTCATGAAACTCAGAAAGAGAAGTCCCCATTATCATCATTACTTCATGTTGCTCCTTCTTTAAAATAATTAAAACAAATAATTTTTTCATGGAAACTCTTGGCAAATTCTACTTTAGTAGTTAAATGTTCCAGAATTTCTCACTCTTATGTACCACAATTGAATATACTTCATCATCTTGCATCTAATTCTTTTGGACATAAGATAAAAGATGCTACAAGCAAACCCAAAGAAAATTAAATCAGTCAGATATATAATAATTTCATTCATACAATTTTTCCATGTTAACGAAAATAGACATAAGGAAAAATCAACAATATCCACCAAATGAAACCTAAAACATAAATTGGTATCAGAGCCATCAGTGCGGCACTGCCGCTGGTGGTTTCTGATATCAGAGAATATAGGAGACGCTTGGTTAGGAGTGTTTTATGTGCTCAGTTACTTTCTGTACTATATACTGCTGTAATTCTTCCTGCTTCAATTTTTTGTATAACACTTTAATTAGTTAAAAACATGATAAAATTGTCTTTAGTGAGGAACGTTGGTCAGCCGAAAAGGGCGGAGTAAGGGTGTTCCCGGTAGTAAGTCCCTAGGTGGTCCCGGTCCAAGACCTAAAACAGTGAAGTCATGTCTAGGCTAATTAAAATGTTATCTAAAGGAAAAGAAAAGGAAGAAGAGCTAGGGGAATCTAGCGGAGAAAGTAACAGTCACATAATACACCACGAACTAAGAATTCCCGAAATTGAATCTCAACTTAATA
>Ga0209700_101932_pt1 | contig 42986 bp, 18 predicted proteins | sample SiratroredBW_FD_187528 | JGI IMG/M metagenome (GOLD analysis project Ga0209700, IMG submission 187528) | Root nodule microbial communities of legume samples collected from California, USA - Siratro red BW (SPAdes) (version 2) | ecosystem: Host-associated > Plants > Roots > Nodule | place: USA... | reverse complement strand
ATTTTCTAAAATAAACAAATGCTAAATTGAATGATTGAACAACTTTTGAATTTTTCTTTTCCTCATAGTGTGCTCAATTTTCTAAAAGAAAATAATTCTTCTGAGCACCCTTTCTTTTTTTTTTTTCTTTTTCTTTTCCTCATAGTGTGCTCAATTTCCACAATAAACAAATGCTAAATTGAATGATTGAACTTTTGAAGTAGTTTGATCCTTTTTATTAAAAAAGTTTAGTTTTTTCTTTTTCTTTTCCTCATAGTGTGCTCAATTTTCTAAAATAAACAAATGCTAAATTGAATGATTGAACTTTTGAAGTAGTTTGATCCTTTTTATTAAAAAAGTTTAGTTATGTTCTTTTATACTATAAAAGTATTTACATAATTAATTTTATTAACAATTTAAAATTAATTCCATAAATAATTTAAATGTATTAACGTCTAAAAATCACAAAAAGAAAACGAAACTTATATATAAAATATATATATATATATATATATATATATATATATATATATATATTTGAAGATTTTAACTATAGTTATAAAAAGCCTCCTTTTTGGAATTCTTTAACCCTTCTTTCTCCCATCATAAAATTGTTGTATTCCATATTGATAATATAATTGTAAAAATAGTTTTTTTTTCTCTCTCCTTTACTGTATTTTAAATACCTTTAAATATTAAATCTCTTGAAAACGTTGGTGTGAAACAGCTGATTTATCAGTCATGTTTCTTTAAAAATGAAATAAAATTTATGATTCTATTTTACATTAAATATAAAAATTAGAATTTAACTGTTTACTTTTTATTATTTTTTTAGTTTTTTGGAATTGATTTTTCACCCTTTTCAAATCAAAGACACTGAAATGGTGATAAAGTGATGTGAGTAATAAAAATTGAGTCAAATTAAGTTGTTGTTTTTTCCTTAAATATTTCGTTAAATATCAAATCTCCTTTTTCTTGTTTTGTATTTGAGGGTTATTTTATTATATGCGATATCAAAACGTATTAAATGAATTTTCCTTGTACTAAGCATGTAATAATTTGGTTGGTTTGTGAACAAGGCATTTTGTTGAGAGCATGTTAGAACTTTTTTATCTTTTCTTTTTAATTTCATACAGAAATTTCTTAAAAAACCATAATAATTAAGGTAAGAGGAGTTAATTTAGTTGATTTAATTTAAGTTCATTTAGAAGTTCATTTAGAATTGTAAGTATAAGTAGGGAATACGAGAATTTTAAAGATATTAAAAGTTGTTTAAAATGAAAAGTATTTTTTACTAATTATATAGTTAATTGAATTATATTTGAGTGAACTCTTCTTATTTGTAAAGTGGTTATATTAAATATGAATTTAAGGTAATCAATAATTGTACCAATAAGGTTTGAATTAGAGATTGATAGAGTTTAAAAATGGTACAACTTTGAATTACTTAATACGATATTGTAGTTTTAAACATAAAATATGAATAATTCATTTGAGCTAGAAACCAGTTATTATTTTTTTAAACTAGAAACCAGTTATTATGTAATGATATGTAAAACAAATATATAATAGTATTTGTTTCTTGTTTCAAAATAAGTGAATTGATTTTATTTGACTTTGTAGTATTACGGGAAGTTTTAAACTTGTTAAACATGCTTGAATTTGAAATAATTTTTTTATGAGCCTTTTTAATGTTTCTGAGTTGTTATACAATTTCATTTCTTTATAGTTTTTAGTTAAGTGAGATATTTTATACTCAAACGCAAATAAAGTTAAGATAATTATCTTTTCACTAAAAGATGTTTACTTAAGTGAAAACTTTCTGGCTCAGGCAAGAAAGAGACAAAGAATAATTCTTTGTTCGTGGCATGATTTTTGCTTAAGAAAAATTATTTGTTGAGAAAGAATTCTATGATAAACTTTTATGCTTATTGAAGATTTTATATATTTTTAAATTGCAATATGGGTACATGTGTATATAGATAAATGCATAAATTTTGTCTATTGGTGATAAATAGATTGTATGTATAAATTTAAATGATGAATTTGATTGAATTAGTATAAGTATAATGTTATTGAATTATATTGGTTTAATTACATACCAAAATGTGATGTCTTGACTTCATTTACATATGTAAATATTAAGTAAATAACATAATATTAAAATAAGAGGCTGAGTTCAAGAAGGTGTGGACGAATTCAACTATCATAATTTTTTTAAAAGAATAATTAGAATAAATTTTTATTAGAGTGATTTTAGAATTAAATTGTTTTGACAAAATTTATCAAAACCACAAATATACCAAAACAATGTTAATTCACAAAAATAACAATAAAGAGAGAGAAAAATGTATAATAATTTATATCGATTCACTCTTTTTTAAAACTACTTCTATAAATATATAAAAAAAAAATTAATATTCAAACTAACTTTTCTTATCTTAAACTTTTTACATTCTAAAATAACTAAAATTAAGATGCTGAAATATATGAATTTTCAGTTTAACTTAAAGAGATGAACTTCTATCATAAATTAAAACTCACAAAATCATTTTGTTAACACTTATAAAAATGCATGTGTTTCTATTGAAAAGTATAAAGAATTTGGAATGGAAGAAAGAAGAAAATCTTACCTTATAACACCTAATAATAAGGTTTTACACTTTCATATTTATAAGTTTGTCACGAAAGTATATTAAATACAAAAATATATTAAATATGAAAAAGGGAGAATAAGTTTTTGAAAGGAGAGAAACTATAAAAGGAGTTTTTGAAGAATAAAAGTATCTATTTCAATTTTTAATGCTGAACTTGTATTTACTAAGTTCACCCGTTAGTTATTAATTATCTCATTCTTCTAACTTTAAAATGTTATCAACCCACTTAATCTAAAGCAAACGTAAATCTTAAGGTCATTTTTTCTTTAGTATATATAACTCTCATATAAATATATAATATATAATCAAATAAATTAAAACTTCAAATTTACTTATAGATTATTTCACGGATTTATATTAACAAAAAAATTCTTACAAAATTTACTCTCTTCTAATAATTTATCAATAAAAAATCATATTTATAATATTTAATAGGTCAAATAAAAAATTAATACTTCATAAATACTGTAAAATATCTTATAAAAAATTATTACCAATTTCTTCACACCAACAACTTGTATTAAGGACAATAAACAAATGTTATTTATTAATGTTATTATAATTTCAGGTTTCTTTGATACTGTTACATGTTTAGAAATAAATTTACAAAATCCAAACGATCTAATCCAATTCAAATCACTGGTAGAACCGATTTGCTAAGTTTTTAAGAAATTAGTTTTGAAGATTCTAAAAAGTTATTTAAATTTAATGACTTCATAAAAAAGTATTGGTTAATTTGTAGTTTCTTGCTGTTGCAAAAAAATATTTTAAAAAGTACTTACAATTACAATTTTGGGAAGCTATTTAAAATAATTTTTAAAAATTATATAATTTCAGCAAATGAAAGAGTTTTTTTAATACTTCTTATATAAAAAGCCTTAGTTGAGACTATGTCGGTTAAGTTTCACAATTAACAAAAAATCAATAATAATAATTACATAATAATAATTAATAAAAAATTAAGACATACAAATTTATTTAAAATTAAAACAAAATAATATAATAATAATAATAATAACTTTAATTAACTTCATATGAATTTAATTTAAATAATAATAATAATTTTAATTAAATTAATACAAATTTAATTTAAATGATAATAATAATTATGAAACAATAATTAAAATTAAATTCATACAAATTAAATTAAAATAATAACAATAATATTTAAGGATAATTATGATAATAATAACAATAATATAATGATTATTTTATAAGAAATAATAATAATAATAATAATAATAATAATAGTATTCTAACAAATCTAATTAAAATAATAACAATAATAAAGATTATTCTAATAATAATAATATAATAACCTTTATAAATAAAAAATAATAATATTTAACAATATAATATTAACTATTCAGTGACAATAAGTGGATCAAGTTGGAGTTGCATGTCACTATCATTAACAGACACTCTAATTATTAAAATATCATCTATTTATCATATCATAATAAATCAACATAATCAAATTAAGATAAAAATATATTTTAAATTAAAATAAAATAATATATTGATAATAATAATAATAATAATAAAAATTAACTCTACTTTTAATCTGAGCATTTTTTAACCCTATTGATGGGGAAACAACAATAAAATGACCCAAAATGATGTGCAGATGGTTTAATGCAAAAACAAGTCATTAAGTGTTGGTTTGTAACATTTGCGATTTTTCCTATCATATGACCTAAACTTTTGACCATTACATTTTTGAGCCGTATTGATTGAAAACAACAACAAAATGACCGAAAATTATGTGTAAAAGATTTGGGTGAAAAATGTAGTTATCTTGGGTTGGTTTCCATTTTTGGTAGGTTTTCGTGTTTAGGGTCATGTACCTTTGTTCTGAGCATTTTTTAACCATATTAATGGAAAACAACAATGAAATGACCGAAAATGATGTACGGATGGTTTGGGTGCAAAAACAAGTCATCATGTGTTGGTTTGTAACTTTTGCGAATTTTCATGCCAAATGACTTCAACTTTTAACTATTATATTTTTTAGTCGTAATGATGGGAAACAACAACAACAAAACGACCGAAAATTATGTGCAAAAGATATGGGTGAAAAATGTAATTATCTTGGGATGATTTCCATTTTTGGCAAGTTTTCGTGTTTAGGGTCTTGTACTTTTCTTTTGAGTATTTTTTAACCATATTGATGGGAAACAACAATAAAATGACCAAAAATGATGTGCCAATGGTTTGGGTGCAAAAACCACTCATCAAGTGTTAGTTTGTAACTTTTACGAGTTTTCGTGCCAAATGACCTAAACTTTTGACCGTTATATTTTTAAGCCGTATTGAAGGGAAGGAACAACAAAATGATAAAAAATTATGTGCAAAAGATTTGGGTGAAAAATGTAGTTATCTTGTGTTGGTTTCCATTTTCGGCAGGTTTTCGTGTTTAGGGTCCTGTACTTTTGTTCTGAGCATTTTTTAACCATATTGTTGGGAAACAACTATAAAATGACCGAATAGGATGTGCGGATGGTTTGGGTGCACAAACAAGTCATCAAGTGTTGGTTTGTAACTTTTGCGAGTTTTCGTGTCAAATGACCTAAACTTTTGACCATTATATTTTTGAGCAATATAAATGGGAAACAACAACAGAATGACCGAAAATTATGTGCAAAAGATTTGGGTGAAAAATGTAGTTATCTTGGGTTGGTTTCCATTTTTGGCAGGTTTTCATGTTTAGGGTCCTGTACTTTTCTTCTAAGCATTTTTTAACCATATTGATAGGAAACAACAGTAAAATGACCGAAAATGATGTGCCGATAGTTTGGGTGCAAAAAGAAGTTATCATGTGTTGGTTTGTAACTTTTGCGAGTTTTCATGCCAAATGACTTAAACTCTTAACTGTTATATTTTTGAGCCGTATTGTTGGGAAACAAAAACAAAATGACCAAAAATTATATGCAAAAGATTTGGGTAAATAATGTAGTTATCTTGGGTTTGATTCCTTTTTGGCAGGTTTTAGTGTTGAGGGTGCTGTAATTTTTTTCTAAGCATTTTTTAACCATATTGATGGGAAACAACAATAAAATAAATGAAAATGATGTGTAGATGGTTTGGGTGCCAAAACTAGTCATCATGTGTTGGTCTGTAACTTTTCGTAGTTTTCGTGCCAAATGATTTAAACTTTTGACTGTTATATTTTTGAGTCGTATTGATGGGAAACAACAACAAAATGACCGAAAATTATGTGCAAAAGATTTGTTGAAAAATGTAGTTATCTTTGGTTGGTTTCCATTTTCGGTAGGTTTTCGTGTTTAGGGTCCTGTACGTTTGTTCTGAGCATTTTTTAACAATATTGACGGGAAACAACAATAAAATAACCGAAAATGATGTATCGATGGTTTGGGTGCAAAAAGAAGTCATGTGTTGGTTTGTAACTTTTGCGTGTTTTCGTGCCAAATGACTTAAACCCTTAACTGTTATATTTTTGAGCCGTATTGATGGGAAATAGCAACAAAATGACCGAAAACTATGTGCAAAAGATTTGGGTGAAAAATGTAGTTATCTTGGCTTGGTTTCTATTTTCGGTAGGTTTTCGTGTTTAGGGTCTTGTACTTTTGTTCTGAGCATTTTTTTAACTATATTGATGGGAAACAATAATAAAATGACCGAAAATGATGTGCCGATAGTTTGGATGCAAAAAGAAGTCATGATGTGTTGGTTTGTAACTTTTACGAGTTGTCATGCCAAATGACACAAACTCTGAACTGTTATATTTTTGAGCAGTATTGATTGGAACAACAATAAAATGATCGAAAATTATGTGCAAAAGATTTGGGTGAATAATGTAGTTATTGTGGGTTTGATTCCATTTTTGGCAGGTATTCGTGTTTAGGGTCCTGTACTTTTGTTCTGAGCATTTTTTAACTATATTGATGGGAAACAACAATAAAATGACCGAAAATGATGTGCCGATGGTTTGGGTGCTAAAACTAGTCATCATGTGTTGGTTTGTAACTTTTCGGTGTTTTCATGCCAAATGATTTAAACTTTTGGGTGTTATATTCTTGAGTCGTATTGATGGGAAACAACAACTTAATGACCAAAAATTATGTATAAAAGATTTGGGTGAAAAAGGTAGTTTATCCTGGGTTGGTTTCCATTTTTGGCAGGATTTCGTGTTTAGGGTCTTGTACTTTTGTTTTGAGCATTTTTTAACCATATTGATGGGAAACAACAATAAAATGACCAAAAATGATGTGCGCATAGTTTGGGTGCAAAAACAAGTTATCAAGTGTTGGTTTGTAACTTTTGCGAGTTTTTGTGCCAAATGACCTAAACTTTTGACCGTTATATTTTTGAGTCGTATTGAAGGGAAGGAACAACAAAATGATCAAAAATTATGTGGAAAAGATTTCAGTGAAAAATGTACCTATCTTATGTTGGTTTCCATTTTCGGCAGGTTTTCGTGTTTACAGTCATGTACTTTTGTTCTGAACATTTTTTAACCATATTGTTGGAGAACAACAATAAAATGACCGAATAGGATGTGCGGATGGTTTGGGTGCAAAAACAAGTCATCAAGTGTTGGGTTGTAACTTTTGCGAGTTTTCGTGCCAAATGACATAAACTTTTGACCGTTATATTTTTGAGCCGTATTGAAGGCAAAAAACAACAAAATAACCAAAAATTATGTGCAAAAAATTTGGGTGAAAAATGTAGTTATCTTGGGTTAATTTCCATTTTTGGCAGGTTTTCGTGATTAGGGTCATGTACTTTTGTTTTGAGCATTTTTTAACCATATTGATGGGAAAATGAAAGAAACTGTTTTGGCTGAAATATAAGAAGGGGGTTGAATTGGATTTCAAAATCTTTTTCAAAAACTAGTTGACCTTTTAAGAAATTCAAAGTTGTTTAATAAACTGGATCTTAATGACTTTACTGAGTAAGACAGTAGAATGAACCAGTAAACAAAATATAATCCAGTCACAGTAGAATGCAGTAAGTCAAACAATTTTATCAGAATTTAAATGTAAGTGCGGAAGCAATTTAGTTAACTGCACAGAAACAAAATAGAACTTAACCATACAGGAAGAACAAATTAACTCCACGTTTATCAAGCTTGACTTATTAAGAACCTTTTTGTTAACCAATATGAACTTTGTTAGATGTATGAAAACAGTCTTTAATCAACAACTGTAACAGAATTTAGTTTTGTGGAAAAGTTAACTGATAAACAGTGAACTCAGCAAATTGCGAAACTGTAGTTTTTCAGGAAACTGATATTCTGGTTCTTAACAGATTAAAAACAATTTGGATTAAACTGTGTTAAAATGAAATAAAAGATTTTAGGTTGTTTCTAAAAAGATTTTCTGAAAATTATGAAGCTATTCAATTAGTAAGATTCGCTTAATTCTGAAAAACTCAAGAAATTCAGCAAGAACAATAAAGAGAGAGAGCAAGAGAGAATAAGGACACAACAGATTTTTATACTGGTTCACCCAACAGTAGGGCTACGTCCAGTCCCTTACACATAGTAAGGATTTCACTAAACTGATCAACCTGATCCAGTTTACAACGCTTGCCTATAGCAAGACAACACTGCACTCTGCAGCTAACCCCTGCTGACCCTACAGCAGACCAAGAAACACCACAGAATCCACTATGTGCTTCAAGAACTCCCTTGCTAAAATCCACATCAAGTAACGTTATACAAAAATGTCTCACTGCAACTCGCAGTAGACCACTGCTGATCCCACAGCAGAAAAGGAAACCACACAGAACCCCACTGTGTGTTTCACGAAGACCCTTGCTAAAACCCACAGCAAGTCGCACCTTGTACAGAGCCCACTGTACAGAACAGAATTACCAACCCAGGTAATTCAAGAACGCAGTAGAAATGTCAATACAAATGAAGGATGAACATAGTTACTGCAATACAAGCACATCTATACAAAGAATGACAAAAGTAATAAGAAAGGGTATAAAAGGCTTAGTCTTGATGATCAAATCAGCGAAGAACAGTCTCAGTCAGATGATAGCTCTAGCAGTAGTTCAAGAAAACTGTTCTTGATGAAAAATTTGAATGTTCTTTGATCACTAGACTCAAGGGCGCTTTTGCTCTCTTTGAAAACTCAGAAATTCTCGCTCAGAAAATGTTTAAAATGTTTTTCGTTAACTTCCAAAAATTTCGCGCCAGCTATTTATACATAATTGTCATTTAAAAATTCAGTCGATTGAATCTTCAAATAGTCAACTATTTTTCTCCAGTTAGTTAAAACAGTTATTTAAAACTCAAGTTTTGATTTTAATGATTTTTCAAAACTTCTGTTAATTCAAAAAATATATTTGGAGCTTATCATTGATTGAGATTGCATGCATCACTGATTAAACCTCAAACATACCCCACAACACACACTCCTAAGTTCTAGACCAAGTCTTCAATCTTCATGAAATCTTCATGCATTCCTCATATGATCATAAGGTCTTGAGCATCTTCACTTGGTTGGCTTTATAAAATCATCATAGTAGCCCACTGGTGCTAATAGAAACAACAATAAAATGACTGAGAATGATGTGCGGATGGTTTGGATGCAAAAAAAATTCATCATGTGTTGGTTGTAACTTTTGCGAGTTTTCGTGCCAAATGACTTAAACTTATGACTATTATATTTTAGAGTCGTATTGATGGGAAACAACAAAATGTCCGAAAATTATGTGCAACAGATTTGGGTGAAATATGTAGTTATCTTGGGTTGGTTTCTATTTTTGGGAGGTTTTCGTGTTTAAGGTCGTGTAATTTTTTTATGAGCATTTTTTAACCATATTAATGGAAAACAATAATAAAAGTACCGAAAATGATGTGTTGATGGTTTGAATGCAAAAACAAGTCATCATGTATTGGTTTGTAACCTTTACGAGTTTTCGTGCCAAATGACTTAAACTTTAAACTGTTATCTTTTTGAGTCATATCGATGGGAAACAACAACAAAATGACCGAAAATTATGAGCAAAAGATTTGGGTGAAAACTGTAGTTATCTTGGGTTAGTTTCAGTATTTGGCATGTTTTCGTGTTTAGGGTCGTGTATATTTGTTCTGAGCATTTTTTAACCATATTGATGGGAAACAACGATAAAATGACCGAAAATGATGTGTAGATGGTTTGGGTGCCAAAACAAGTCATCAAGTGTTGGTTTGTAACTTTTGCAAGTTTTCGTGTCAAATGACCTAAAGTTTTGACTGCAATATTGTTGAGCTGTATTGATGAGAAACAACAACAAAATGACTGAAAATTATGTGCAAAAGATTTGGTTGAAAAATGTAGTTATCTTCGGTGAGTTTCCATTTTTGGCAGGTTTTCGTGTTTAAGGTCATGCACTTTTGTTCTGATCATTTTTTAACCAAATTGATGGGAGACAACAATAAAATGACCGAAAATGATGTACAAATGGTTTGGGTTCAATAACAAGTCATCAAGTGTTGGTTTGTAACTTTTGCTAGTTTTCATGCCAAATGACTTAAACTTATAACCATTATATTGTAGAGTTGTATTGGTAGGAAACACCAACAAAATGACTCAAAATTATGTGCAAAAGATTTAGGTGAACTATGTACTTATCTTGGGTTGGTTTCTATTTTTGTCAAGTTTTCGTGTTTCGGGTCATATACTTTTGTTATGAGCATTGTTTTAACCATATTGATGGGAAACAACCATAAATGACCGAAAATGATATGCTGATCGTTTGAGTGCAAAAACAAGTCATCAAGTATTGGTTTGTAACTTCAGCAAGTTTTCGTGTCAAATGACCTAAAGTTTTGACCGTTATATTTTTGAGCCGTATTGATGGGAAACAACAACAAACTGATCGAAAATTATGTGCAATAGACTTGGGCGAAAAACGTAGTCGTCTTGGGTTGGTTTCCATTTTTGGCAGATTTTCGTGTTTAGGATCCTGTACTTTTGTTATAAGCATTTTTTTAACAATATTGATGGGAGACAACAACAAAATGACCGAGTGATGGTTTGGGTGCAAAAACAAGTCATCATGTGTTGGTTTGTAACTTGTGCGAGTCTTCATGCTAAATTAGTTAAACATTAAACTGTTATATTTTCTAGCTGTTTTGATGGGAAACAACAACAAAATGACCGAAAATTATGTGCAAAAGATTTGGGTGAAAAATGTAGTCATCTTGGGTTGATGTCCATTTTTGGCAGGTTATCGTGCAGAGGGGATATTGTTGTTCTAAGCATTTTTTAACCATATTGACGGGAACCAACAATGAAATGATCGAAAATAATGTACGGATGATTTGGGTACAAAAACAAGTCATCAAGTGTTGGTTTGTAACTTTTGGGAGTTTCCGTGTCAAATCACCTAAACTTATGACCGTTATATTTATGAGCCGTATTATTGGGAAACAAAAACAAAATGACCGAAAATTATGTGCAAATGTTTTAAATGAAAAATGTAGTTCTTTTGGGTTGCTTTCATTTTTGGCAGGTTTTCGTATTTAGGGTGCTACACTTTTATTCTAAACATTTTTTAACCATTTTATTGGGAAACAACAATAAAATGACCGAAAATGATGTGCAGATGGTTTGGGGCAAAAGCAAGTCATCAAGTGTTGGTTTGTTACTTTTGCGAGTTTTCGTGTCAAATGACGTAAACTTTTGACCGTTATATTTTTGAGTCGTAATGGTGGAAAAAAACAATAAAATGACGAAATATTATGTGCAAAAGATTTGGGTGAAAAATGTAGTTATCTTGGGTTAGTTTCCATTTTTGGCAGGTTTTCGTGTTTAGGGTCATGTACTTTTATTATGAGAATTTTTTAACCAAATTGATATGAAACAACAATAAAAAGACCAAAAATGATGTGCAGATGGTTTGGGTGCAAACAAAAGTCATCAAGTGTTGGTTTTGTAACTTTTGCGAGTTTTCGTGCCAAATGACTTAAACATATGACCATTATATTTTATAGTCGAACTAATGGGAAACAACAACAACATGACCGAAAATTATGTACAAAGGATTTGGGTGAAATATGTAGTTATCTTGGGCTGGTTTTCATTTTTGGCAGGTTTTCGTGCTTAGGGTCGTGTACTTTTGTTATGAGCATTTTTTTAACCATATTGATGGGAAATAATAATAAAATGACCGAAAATGATATGTTGATGGTTTGAATGCAAAAACAAGTCATCATGTGTTGGTTTGTAACTTTTGCGAGTTTTCGTGCCAAATGCTGTAAACTTTAAATTGTTATCTTTTTGAGCCGTCTTGATGGAAAATAACAACAAAATGATCGAAAATTATGTGCAACAGATTTCGGTGAAAAATTGTAGTTATCTTGGGTTTGTTTCAGTATTTGGCAGGTTTTCGTGTTTAGGGTCGTATACTTTTGTTCTGAGCATTTTTTAACCATATTGATGGGAAACAACAATAAAATGACCGCAAATGATGTGCAGATGGTTTGGGTGCAAAAACAAGTCATCAAGTGTTGGGTTGTAACTTTTGCGAGTTTTCGTGCCAAATGACTTAAACTTTTGACCCGTATTGATGGCAAAAAACAACAAAATGACCGAAAATGATGTGCAAAAGATTTGGGTGAAAAATGTAGTTATCTTGGATTGGTTTCCATTTTTGGAAGGTTTCGTGTTTAGGGTCTTGTACCTTTGTCCTGAGCATTTTTTTAACCATATTGATGTGAAATATAATAAAATGACTAGAAATGATGTGCGGATGGTTTGGGTGCAAAAACAAGTCATCATGTGTTGGTTTGTAAGTTTTGCGAGTTTCTGTGCCCAATGACCTAAATTTTTGACCGTTATATTTTTTAGACGTATTGATGGGAAACAACAACAAAATGAATGAAATTATGTGCAAAAGATTTGGGTGAAAAATGTAGTTATCTTGGGTTGGTTTCCATTTTTGGCAGGTTTTTGTGTTTAGGGTCCTATACCTTTGTTCTGAGCATTTTTTAACCTTATTGATGAGAAACAACAATAAAATGATAGAAAATGACGTGCAGATGGTTTGGGTGTAAAAACAAGTGATGATGTGTTGGTTTGTAACTTTTGCGAGTTTTTGTGCGGCATGACTTCAACTTTTAACTAATATATTTTATAGCCGTATTGACCGAAAACAACAAAAAAATAACCAAATTTAGCCTTTGTAATAAAATTAAGTAATAAAAAATATTTAACTATAAGTAAATACTTAGAATATCAATTTTCAATTCCTAATTCAATCTTTAATCGTTTGAGATAATAAATAAGCAACAACATTATTTAGTTTTGATATTAGTAGTTGACGTAATTGTTAATCAAAATTTCTAGGAAGTATGTATGTTAACTATATGCGTAAAAGCTTGGATTAATTAAGGTTCCATTTAGTTAGTTATTCATAAAGCCAATCGAATCCAAAATATAGGAAAACTTACCAACCTTAGTCATTGTTAAGTCACCTTTGCCTCACTTACTTTTCCTACACATTATTGTTTCATCATAAGTTTATATATAATTCTCCATCCACCAAACATACCCTCAATCAATATCACCAAAAACAAAATCCCTAAATTAAACCCTAAGGCATCTTCAAAATGAATGATAGGATGGTTAAATTTTATATATACATTTATCAAAAAACTTATATACTCTTGCATTTACTTTATCATTAATTTGTAATGTTTGATTTTTTTTATTATATCTTACCTTCACTTGTTATTCTTAATGTAATCTTCGTCGTCGAACTACTTCATTAAAAAAATTTATTAACAACTAGAGATGACAACAAAGCTAAAATAGATGTGGGTTTAATTATATTTATCCTCGTTTTTAAAATAAAAATCCATACTCATCTATACTTCCATTTCTATCCAGTTTAAAGTTTATATTATGTTCCATCAGATTTTGGAATACCTGTAGAAGCACTATATCTGCTTTTCACTAGTAGAAAAATAGGCTTTTACATCATCAACACAACGTCCGTTAAACCAAAACCCGACGTTGCCAAAAAAGTGGTGGCAATTTTGTAATTAAATGAACATCATAACATCGGTTTAGCCCTAAACCGACGTTGGTATACACACATGACGTCGGTTAACACTTACAACCGTCTTCAAAAACACTGTAAAAATTTAAATTTTAAATTTTAACTTTTTTTTGGCGCTGACTGCACAACGTCGGTTGGAAGAGGCCAATCGACGTTGTATGAGGGTTGCATGACGTCGGTTATAACCCAGTAACCGATGTTGTGCGTGCAGTAATAAAAATTTGGGTGAATTGGGGTTGAAAGGGGGTAATTTTAGGGTTTGGATGACGTCGGTTGGCTATTTTTAAACGAAGTCATGGAGCACAACGTCAGTTAAGAGGTGGGAACCGACGTTGTGCTCCTTCTTTATTTTTCCACGCGCCTTTTCTCCTTCACTTCTTCTTTCTTTCTACTGCGCGTCGTCCTCCGTCACTGTTCCGAGACTTCCTTCGCATTTTCGACCTCCATTCTTGCTTCCTTCACCTTCATTTATGGTTTCCTCCTTCGTTAGAGTCTATTGGTTGCTTTGAACGGTTCCATTTCGTTGAAGCTTCATTTGAGGTAGGCATTGCTCTATATACTTTGTTTCTCCATTCTTTATGTGTCATTTCACTCGTTTACATGTTTTATGAACTATTTCTTTGGTTTTCATTGTTTTGCAAGTGTTTGTTTCGCTGCATTTGCCTTTTGGAGATAATCTCTTTGTAAAAGCTACCGCCGCTGCACCACTACTCTACAAGAGGTATGTATTGAACCATTATTTTGTATTTTTTTTTTATCATTGTTGAATATTGAAGTGCTTAATTGATTGGAATGCTTGTGTTTATTAAAATACTATTTTTTTGTAGTTTGATATATAACAAACGTGTTTGGGTTGAGTCTGGGAATGTTCGATCCCCAACAATTTTGTATTTTTTTTTAGCATTCTTGAATATTAGAATGTATATTAGAATGCATATTAGAATGCTTGTATAGTTTGATAAATAAGAAAGGCGTTTGGGTTGAGTCCGGGGATGTTCGGTCCCTGGCAATGTTTTAGTTTATTTTGACATAAAGTAATCTTTGACTAAATGTAGTGATGGATCGAAGTTGGATAAATGCTAATCAGATCAGTGATGTGTATGAGAAAGGTGTTGAGGATTTTTTAGAATTTGCTAAATGGAATAATGCAGCAATAAATGGCAGATATTATTGTCCATGTGTGAAGTGTGTGAATTTAAAAAGACTAGATATTGAGTTGATACTAGAACATGTTCTTTGTGATGTTTTCTTGAAGAACTATACAACATGGACTTGGCATGGTGAAGTTCTAGACTTACCATATGCATCTGAGCAAAATCAATGTGAACATTCTAATCTATATTCTGAAGATTGCATGTATGACATGATTCGTGATATTGGAGGAGAGAGTGTCCACCAAGCCCATATGTTTGATTCTTTGAAAGATGATTCACTAACACAGTTGTATCCCGATTGTTCAAGTTTCACACGTTTATCAGTAGTATTACGTTTATTTAATATGAAGGCAAGAAATGGATGGACTGATAGAAGTTTTACAAAATTACTTGAATTTTTGCATGAAATACTTCCTCAAGATAATACATTGTCGACCAGTCACTACGAGGCCAAGAAGATATTGTGTCCAATGGGCTTGGAGTACCGAAAAATACATGCTTGTCCAAATGATTGTATATTGTATAGAAAAGAATTCGAAGGATTGCATAAGTGTCCCAGATGCGGGGTATGAAGATACAAAGTAAAGGATGATGACGAGGATGAAAATGACATGAAAAAGGGTCCTCCTGCCAAGGTATTGTGGTATCTTCCAATTATACCAGATTTAAAATGTTTTTTGCCAATGTTAACGATGCAAAGAACTTGAGATGACATTCAAGTGGAAGAAAATGTGATAGGTTGTTACGACATGCTGCCGATTCACCACAATGGAAGAAAATCGACTCTTTATATCCTGAGTTTGGTAGTGATCCAAGAAATCTCAGACTTGGTCTTGCAACTAATGGAATGAATCCATACGGTAATTTAAGTAGCAAACATAGTTCATGGCCTGTTTTGCTAATTATTTATAATTTGTCGTATTGGTTGTGCATGAAGAAAAAATATATGATGTTGTCTATGATGATATCAGTACGAAGGCAACCCGGAAATGACATAGATGTTTATTTAAGTCCTTTGATAGATGACTTGAGATTGTTATGGGATGAAGGTATTGAGGTTTTTGATGCACATGAGAAGGCCAATTTCAATTTGCGAGCAATGTTATTTTGCACTGTTAATGATTTTCCAGCATACGGAAATCTGAGTGGTTATAGTGTCAAAGGACATCATGCTTGCCCGATATGTGAAGAGAAAACAAGTTACCATCATCAGCTTAAACATGGGAGAAAGACATGTTACATTGGTCATCGAAGGTTTTTGAAACATAATCACCCTTACCGTAGGTTGAAAAAAGCTTTTAATGGTTGTCAGGAAGACAGAACAACACCTCCACCTTTAACTGGTGAGGAAGTATATAACAGAGTGTGTCAGGTCGACATTACCTATGGGAAAACCCTCAAGCATAGTGGTGTGAAAAACATTTGGAAGAAGAAATCAATATTCTTTGAGCTTCCATATTGGTCAAAGTTAGATGTCAGACATTGCATAGATGTAATGCATGTGGAAAAAAATGTTTGTAATAGTATAATTGGGACATTGCTAAATATCAAAGGAAAAACAAAGGATGGAATAAATGCTCGTAAAGATCTGGTTGAGATAGGTGTTCGGTTGGAGTTACAACCACAACCTCATGGTAAACGAACATACTTGCCACCAGCTTGTCACACTTTGTCAAAATTTGAAAAGATCAGTTTTTGTGGGTGTTTGCGAGGATTTAAAGTACCACAAGGATACTCTTCGAATATCAAAAGTCTCGTGTCAATGGAAGATTTGAAACTTATGGGCTTAAAATCTCATGATTGTCATGTTCTGATGCAAGACCTTCTCCCAGTGCCTATTCGTGGAATTCTGCCAAAAAATGTTAGACAATATGTAAGTATAATATTCTACATGTTTGCTAATTATTTATTTCATCAACTTATCCTATTACTAACATTGATTTTCACAATGCAGGTATATAAATGATTTAGTTTATAACACAGGAAATCCTGATATTTATGGATTTCTTGAACCGCAAAGTCTACAAAGGTCTGGAAATAAATTCATTGACACTCAGACCTATATACAAAATTGGATTTCAGAATCGAGGAAGAGAATTTACTTTGCCCCAATTATCCATCAGTAAGTTTCAAATCTTTATATTTTGATCTTATGTCAATGTTGACTATATTACATTATTAATACATTTTCTTATTTTAGGTCTCATTGGCAGCTGATGCTTGTGTGTCTCGCGGACAACACAATTTTTTGGTTTTGTTCGTTGCATAAGAAGCAACAACACAATTTGAAACAAATTGTACAAAGGTACGTTTAATTAACTTTAAGTATTATATATCACTATTTTAAATAAAAATGAACAAATTACTAAAAAAACTTGGATTTTAGTGTAATGAATGTGTGTAAGGTTCTTTGCGAGAGATCTTCATCCGCAACCCAAAACCTCCAATGGATACAGACTAAGGTATTTAACTCTAAATGTAATTAACTTTATTATATTTAGCATTATTCAAAATTTTGATGATTGAAACTTTAATGAAAGTGCAATAAACAACGAGGAAGTTGGGAATGTGGATATTACATTATGCACTAGATGAGAACCATAGCAAGAGCTGCTCTCATGGATTCTTGGTTCCCCACAATCGACGTTGTGGTTCTCTGCACCACGTCTGTTTTGGCTCTAAACCAACATGGTGCTTCTTATGTTTACAGGTTCTAGATACACCACCACGTCAGTTATCTGGTATTAACCGACGTTGTGGAGAACTACGTGACGTCAGTTCTTTAATCGACGTCTGAATCAACGTCTCCTAGGTCAACGTCGGTTCGAGAATCGACGACAAAGGTTTCTCAGAACCGACGATGAAGGCCTTTTTTCTACTAGTGTTTGTTCTAAATATATTAATTAATTAATTTTCTTAAAAAAATTACAACAAAAAATATAATATTTTATAAAAATTATATATAAAAATACATCAAAGACTGAGTAAAGTTGGCGATTTCAAATGAGTTAAATGATGAACAAATGAATGAGACATTATCTAGCAATAAGACTTTCAAATGAAAAGAAATTAATAACCATTGATAAACTAAAGTTTATATGATTGAACACTTAAATCAGTAAGATATTTTCAAGTGAAAAAATAAAAAATAAAAAAATATTAAAATAAAATATAAATAATCAAATGTGTGTTCGAAAAGTGATTTAATTCAATAATCTTTAAATAATAATAAAATTTTTCAAGATCTTCTTAAAAAAATTGATTATAACTCATATTAAATTAACTAATATAAGAGTTTCTTACATTATCTATTAAACCTTTATATTGTTATCTATATTTATCCTTCATTAAGTTCTGCAAAGACATATTTGTGAACTATTTTTAAATCAGTGAAGAATATTTATTGTATTATCTACCTTTATTTGTTCTTTGTAAAGTTTTGTGAACTTATTTTATTCAATTCCCATTTATAACTTGTTATTTCAAACTTACACACAAAATTATTGGATGATAATTCAATCATATTTATTAAATATGATTAGATAACAACATCTACAACTATTTCTTTCGTTCTCAACAACCTTTTGATCTTGTTGGTGAGGATGGAGATTTCATCATCAGACTCTATATCATTTGATGTATTGTCTATATCTTCAGAAGCTCTGGGTGGTACCTTTTTCTTTACATTTTTCTATGATGATTTCAAAACCAAAACCTTCCCTTTTGTTGAACCTGCATCATTTTGTATTACCTGCTCATATATAGTAAGAATACTTACCAATTCTTCCAGGGCATGGCTTCAAGATCTTTAGAAGTTTTGAGAGCAGTTTCTTGAGCTCTCCATTTAGCAGGTAAAATTCTGAGAATTTTATCATTGATTTCATATTGACTAACAGTTGACCCAAGGATCTTAGGTTGTTTAGGATAACTTGCAAACGAGAAAAGATTGTATAGACTCATGATCTTCAATAGCAAACATTTCATATTGACGTTTAAGCATAGTCAATTTATTTCTTTTTACCTCTTTTGAACCTTTATATGTGAGAGCAAGTGTATTACCTTAGCGCTGACCATGACATGCACCTTTGACATTTCTTCCTCGGATAAAGCACACATTATAATATGCCTAGCTTTAGCATTATTTTGACAGACACGCTTTTCCTCCACAGTTATAGATTCAAAAGGAAGCAATTCTTCTGATTTATCAATCAATGTAGGTATGTCATTTTTAATAATATTAATTAACTCCATACCGTTATATTGGATGAAACCAATCATCCTCATCTTCCAAAGCTCATAATTTTGGCCCTTGAACAAGAGACCCGCGTGTAGTCCGTCTCCGTCCGTTGAGTTCCCATAGGATCGTACCTCAAGTTCTATGAAGAACTAACCCCTGAGGTTAGCTCTGATACCAACTGTAGGAACATTTGGCTCCAGAAATGGGGGGTTTGAATGTAGCCTAAACTCAATTCGCTATAAATAGAAACCGCCAACCAAGGAAAAGTATATAAGCACAGATAAAGCAGTTTTATTCTGGTTTACCCTAATCTCTTGGGCTATGTCCAGTTCTCCCTTAAACAAACTATGTTCAAGAGGTTTCACTATTTAGCAAATAGTTACAACGAGTACACAAACCTCTCCAAGTTATAACGAGTACACAAACCTCTGCAGGTTATCACGAGTACACAAATCTCTCCAAGTTATACCAGTCCCAATCTCCCCTTGAGATTAAGACTACTCAAGAATTAAAGAAATACTCTCAAAAGAGAGAACAATGAAAGCTCACAAGGGTTTACTTCACAATGGTGAAGAATTACACAATGGTTTCACACAACCCAAAAATAGCAAATTGACAATAAAAACTTAGTATATTTTCTTCAATATATTATATGATGTATTCCTCTTTTTGCTTCTTGTTCTTCAACTTGAAATTGCTCCTTTATATGTATCTTTTTAGAAACTAACTGTTGGGATACTTGAACAGAGCAATATTGACTTTATGATGTATGGAGCTCCAACTGAAAATATTTCTCTAATTTTCATATTGCATTAAACTTGATTAGTTATGTATCGAAAATAATTTAAAATAAAATAGAGAAATTATATTTGAGATACTCATCAATAATTTGAATATTTTTCATTATGAACAGATTTGAACATTAAAAAAATCATGATATAAAATCAATTAATCATATTTAAATACTCCATAATAATTTGAATAATTTTCATTATGAACAAATTTGAACGTTAAAGCACATCATGCTATAAAATCAATTTAAATCAAATCAATAATATAAAAGTAAATAATAGAAAACTTATCTCTTTATAAATCATGTGTTTGCTGCTTTAATAATAATAATGTCAACTGTCCAATATATATAAGTCATCAAATATAAATATATACTTGAGTTATCATCAAAACTTTATCAAATGATTTGATTCTCTAAATAGACTTTGGAACGTCTAATGTTGAACAAATACAGTTAAAAAAATGCAAATTACCATAATAAAACTTTAAATTGAGAACAACATTTACCATTATGTAAGTTTTATAGATTTAGAAATTTCAATTCTTTATTTTATGAATTCAACAATAACAGTAATATTTTTTATTAATTTAAAATGAACTAAATATTTTTTTTATAAAAACATTGTTATGTATAAATAACACAGTATATAAAAAATATTATAAAAATAACAAATATTAAGTTTTAAAATAGTTTTATATTAAATACATAATTTCTATAATATACTTCTTTTATCATTTTTAATCGTTCTAATGTAAAATTTGTAAATAATAATATTTCATAGAAAACAATGAGATTCTAATTACAGCATTATCACTTAACAATGAGATTCTAATTACATATGCTATCTAATCACATATATAGCAAAATTTTATTTACAAATGCGAAAATGACAAAAAGAAAATTTAGGAATCCTTCTGTAGATATTATATAAGAAAAAGAAGAATTATGAAACATTATACAAATAAGTATTTTTTTTTTTCAAAACACTTCTTTAGTAATTGAATTATCATATTTTCAAAAAGTTTGAAATGTCTTTGAGAGTACAGGTGTTGTTATTTATAAAATTTGTTCTACGACCTTAACACCTTCCTTGACCAGCACGAAGTTATAAAATGTCTCCACACTCTCTTTCTCTCTCTTCGGCAAGTTGTTCTAACTTGTATTCCTTCTGGCACCCTTACTTTTTACCTTGTTTTGCTATCAATGGCTGGTGAATCAGATGTGTCAGAAAACAACATCTCTTGTGCTAACTGTGCCAAACCCGCCAATCTTCGGTACTCTTTCTTCTCTCTGTGTTCTATAGATGTCACAAAAAGTCACAATAAAGTCAAACCCACTTTTTTTCTTTTTTAATTTATTTTGTTTTGGGGTTGTAAGTTTCTGTTTTTTAGTATTTGATATGTGGTAAGGACTAAGTTTTGCTTTGGTCAAATGGGGTTGTCGTGGTTTCAGCTCAAGTTGCTTTTGCTGCTGCCGGCAACTTGCTATTTTGACGTTTTTCAATTTTACGGTACCCAAATGTGTTGCATTTAAATGCTGGTGGTTTTTGTCAATTGGGTTCTGAAAGTTTGAATTTTTCAAGTTTGTTATGATTTTGCAATTGGGTGATTGTGATTTGGTATGATAATGCTGTAGAAACAATCTACAGGTGTCCAAAATGCATGGAATTGAAGCTTCCTCGTGCAGGTTCTGCCTTCTGGTTTGTGACTATTCCTATTTTGTCTGTTATTTGCATTGAGACATTTTTCTTTTCTAAGTTATATTGGTTTATAACTAAATATTGTGACATTTCTATAAGTTTATAACTAAACTTGAGCCAATTTTGATACCTTTTGACAGCTCTCAGGAATGTTTCAAATCTTCATGGAGCTCTCACAAATCAGTGCATCTGAAGGCAAAACTATCCTCACCTGACACACAAAATTCAGGCTCACTCAGTGAAGGTTGGTTATATTGTTTGAAGAGAGGGCAGACTCGAACACCAAAGCTTCCTTACTTTGACTGGACTGGGTAAGGCTTTGCATATCTTCATACTCTAACCTTTCGAATCCCCACAATGTAATTAATAAAAGATGTTGTGCTCATTATGAGTAATGCTATTTCACAATTTTTCATTTCAGAGGCCTTTTGTGATTGTTCATTGTTCCCCTTCATTTCATTGATTGTTCTTTTTCGAGCTTACTGCTAATTACTTGTTTATTTGTTGAAACCAAAATTTAATGTTTGCTCTTGCAAGATCATTGCGCCCATATCCCATTTCTGGTAAACGGATTGTCCCAGATCAAATTGATAAGCCTGATTGGGCTGATGATGTAAGTTATCTGAGTTCTTCCTGTTTATATGCTTTGTGTCTTCTCTGATTTAACGTATTTTGCTTAAATACCATTGGATGTTACCTTTTGATTACTCAGAGGAGGGTCCACTGGTTGCTGAATTGTTTTTATTCCTTCTGTGTTTAACTTCTAGGGAATTCCAAAAATTGAGCCCAATAGTAGTCTGCAGTATACTGTTGAGGTGGGTAATTTTAAAATACATGAGTAGGTCTAAAAATTGTCTTTATTCTACTTTATAACATATACTAATGTGTAGGTCAAAACTCCAGATCAAATCGAGAGAATGAGGGAAACTTGTAACGTAAGTTCTTTGCCACTCTTTGTCTCTGTAGCTTCTCTTATATACAACAAAAGGTTTTTACTCCTCTGCCATCTCAACCATGGTTATAAGTACAGGATAATGGTGCAGAGCTGCTGGCCCAAAAAATGGGATTGTGGATATATATACTTTAAATAACTAATACTATGCATACCGAAATGCTCAAAAATAGAAAAATTACTTAAAGTCATCAGTTTTGAATTGAATGACAAATTCAGAAACTGTTTAATGTGAACTTTTAGTGCTGAAAGGTCTTTTAAATAGTTGTTTATTTTCTATTTTGTGTTGGTGTAGACTTTAGCCTCCAATTATGGGTGAATTGATTTATACTTTATAGATTGCAAGGGAGGTGTTGGATGCAGCTGCTAGGATTATTCAGCCTGGTGTCATGACTGATGAGATTGATAGAGTTGTTCATGAGGCAACTATTGCTGCAGGTGCTGAATTTTTATTGTGTTTCCTTTTGAAACACTTTAAGTCTTACATATTTTATATTTATTTTTTGGTAAGTTTGTCAATCAATGAAGCTTGGATACTCCAACATAGTAGCCTTCTCTGTGGCATACAATTTTTGATATATATCTATGTCAAACCCTTCGCAATCAAATATTCCTATAGCTATTCTACAATTTCTTTTACATGTTATAATTGTGAAAATGATAAATTTACACCAATGGACAATATGTTCACCAGACTTTTAGAAAAAATCTAGATACCATGAAATCTATAGAAATCGGAATGAAACAGATTTTTAGAAAAAAATTACACCAATGAACAATAGGTTCACCAGGAAGGCACAAATCCAGTTTAAGCTCTAGATACCATGTTGAGATATATGGTGAATAGACAAAATATTTCTCTGTGTCTATTCCACTAGAGGAGCATATATATATATATATATAAATACAGAGAAGATACAAAGTGATGGCCGAAGGCCCATCAGTTTACATTTAACAATAATCACTTTTGTAGAACACCTGAAATGTTGTGTGTAATGTAAAACTTTGAAAGAATTACATTCTTTTTTTCCCACATTTTGTTGTACTAATCACAACAACCATTTTTCTATAGAGAAAAGAAATTTAATTTCATAGCAACTAGGTACTCAATCTCTGCTTACCAAAAGCGAGAAGTTCTAAAAAAGCCATGAACATTAGAGAGTAGGCTCCCAACCTTCTCATAACCCTGTTTCCAAATGGTTGCTTGAGTTTCTTGATGTGAGTGTCATTTGGTTGTTTAAGATAGGTGTCGGTGATGATATTTTTTTTTACTTTTTACCGTTGCAGGAGGGTATCCATCACCTCTCAATTACAATTTCTTCCCTAAATCTTGCTGCACGTAGGTATTTTTCTTCTGTAATGTCATATTTTTTTCATATTGTCTAGGTGTATTTTAAGAATGAATTTTGCACTATCTAACAGGTCAGTTAATGAAGTAATCTGCCATGGAATTCCTGATGCGAGGTAGACTCTTGTGTGCCTTTTGTGCCATGGAATTCATACTATGGTTTTTCGTTGTTGCTTGTTCTCAATTTTATTGGTGGCTGTAATTGTTATAAACTACCTTGGCTGGGTACTTGACACTTGATCAGTGTAAGTTCCAGTGATTCACTGAGGCATGATAAGACTGTTGCAACTTGAGAACTCCTCTTTATAATATGGTCATTGTGCAGGAAGCTTGAGGATGGTGACATTGTAAATGTTGATATCTCTGTGTACTATAAAGGTGTTCATGGTAAGTTGATTAGCATGTATAACCATCAGAGTTTCTCTTGAAGTTCATAAATTAACAATTGGTTAATTTTGTGGGTTGTTGTGCAGCTGATCTCAATGAAACCTACTTTGTGGGAAACGTTGATGAAGAGTCTTACCAATTAGTAAAATGCACACATGAGTGCCTGGAGAAGGCAATATCCATTGGTATATATCCATTTGATTTCAATTCTGAAGTTTCTGTGTCTTCTTTAAGTATCAAATATAATTGAATTTTTTGAAACATTATGTGTTTTGTTTGATTGTGTACCTTAAAGGTTCGGTATGAATTCATAAATCAAACTACAAATTTGGTCTTTAAACTGTTGATTTGGTCCTATCTCCTAAATCCCATATTTTAAGGTAATAAATCGTTTAAACATTAAAAATATAAATTAATGACAGAAGGACATGCTGAATAACTAACCTGAATTATATCATATTAGCTACTTATTATGTTGTAAATTTGTATTGAAATTTTGATAATTGATGTTTACAGATTGCCATACTATACAATTATGCAATTGGCTTTTGGATTATATTATGTTTTCGGTGGTTAAACTACTTCATATAATTAAAATGTCTATAAAATTTTAAGAAACTTATATAGATCCTAACTCTTCTACAATCAAACTCAGTTAAACCTGGGGTAAGGTTCCGTGAAATTGGTGAAGTTATTAGTCGTCATGCTTCAATGTCTGGCTTCTCAGTGGTAATTTTTTACTCATTGGTTCTTTGGTTTTTGTAATCTGTTTATCATTATTCCTTCACTATGATTGATGCTTATCATCTGTTCCTTATTTTTTTCCCTTGGACCCCATAGGCAAGATCATATTGTGGTCATGGAATTGGAGAGCTCTTCCATTGTGCACCAAACATTCCTCATTATGCAAGTATCCTTACCTAGTTTTTAAGCACTGCAGGGAATTGTAAAAAATATTTGGAAATGATTATTTGCATCCTCTGATGTTTGATATTAACATTCAGCACAGTATACTTTTTCTTAAGGGAACAAAATTAACTCGTAGCATTGATAATGAAAGAAGCAATACTACTAGGAGTATACTAAAAAAATAGTGGGACTAGCATAAGAAAAGGAAGCTTTAGCAAGAGCATGAGCTACCCTATTGGCTTGTCTCCCTAAAAACTTGATAGAGAAGTTTCAATAAGTCTAAGAATTCTCTTGCATTGTTCCATGATGGAACCAACTTCTGAAACATCTTGAGTAGTAGACCACAATCTGTCAACAATGATTTTGCAGTGTATACTTTTCTTACATGAAGTGACCGATTGTTTTGTTAGGCATAAAATGGCTTGCAAAACTAGAAATCATTCTATGGATGTTAGTCAGTCGCTTTCTATGGACAATCCCTGATACAAATATCATTACTTACTAGTCTTAAGAAGTAAACTTTAAGCTAATTCAGTTTTACAAAATCAATTTATAAGGTGAAGTTTGTATCTATTAATATACTATGAATTGACTTTATTTTTAGTCGATGTGAGATATCCACCACCTAACAACAGTCAATGTGCATCTCTTGCTTTACTACCTCTGCCAACAAAAAACAAAAATTGCTAGAAAGTAGAAAGAAAATTGTGGAATGTATACTCCTTAATCACTGTTAGGAAACAAAGCAGTTGGGGTGATGAAGGCTGGACAGACCTTTACAATTGAACCAATGATCAATGCTGGTATACTTATAATTTATAAACTTTATTACATAGATAACTTTGATAAATAAATGTGACAGCTCCAATATTATTTTTTAATAGGTGTCTGGCGTGATCGAATGTGGCCTGATGGATGGACTGATGTCACAGCCGATGGTAAACGAAGTGCTCAATTTGAGCATACTCTACTGGTTAGTCCTTCTGTTTTCTCCATAATAAAGTCTGGTTATTTTCTGCATTATCTCCTGCCAAGTAAAACACGGTCTTCATGTGCTGAAAAGTATAAATAAATGAGAGAAAATGATCATAGTTGTAATTTTGGATGAGGTTTTCAAGAGAAAGATATGCTAACAATTAGCCATTTACTTCCTCACTCACCTCTATATAATTAATACTAATGTTTTTAGTGTGAAACAAATGTAACTTCAATAATATGCTTTGGACTAAGTCTTTGAAAACTATTAACATATCAGTGCAAAAGCACCAAAATGGTGCAATTTATTTTGCAAATTACCATTCTAGTGCATTTTTTTTTTTCTTTACGAAAATGGGTAAATCATGTTATGGAGATACGATTTCATGAGAAGTTGTATCATGACAGCAAGACTCCAGTGATAGGTCGACATGTAACAGAAATAGTCATATGAGTGAACGAATTTAATTAACTTTAATTGAAATCGTGCCGATGAGATTTTTGGCAGTGAAGAAGTCGTCACTTCGTGACACGATTTTTGTTCATTTTTTGTTTAGAAGTCGCCACAATATGTGGTATGACTTCGGCAAAACGCTGTAAAGAAGTTGCCACCAGGTGGCATGACTTGAGTACTTCTGATTTTTGCATCCAATTTTCAAGAAATCGTCTAGTCGTCTTACAATTTAGTCTTTGAAATTGTACTCTCACAATACGATTTATCCATTTTTGTAAAAAAAACAAAATTTGTACCAGATTGTAATTTGTGAAACAAATTGCACCATTTTAATGTTTTTCCCAACCTATCAAAGTATAAAATGTCTTGATACAATGTACGTTTAAATTTTTTTTTGGTACAATGTAAGTTTAAACCTGTAATCTCAGGCATACTACTGTCCAAATCCTTCACAAACCTAATCATATGTTTCTATTACATAGTGCTACAAAGCTGTTGCCACTTTATTTATATTTGTTTTGGTCAGTGATTTACTAATTTGAAATTTACTTCTACTTGGTCTCTGAAGTGTACATTAGTAGATCATGACTATTTTTAGATGATTGTACCTATCTAATATAGTTAATGGTTTTCATCATAATTAGGTGACAGATACTGGTGTTGAAGTTTTAACAGGGAGGTTGCAGACATCACCCAATGTTTTTCCTTGGCTAAATTCATAATTGGTTTGATATCATGTACTAATTTATTATTGCATTAAAGTTTGCATGTTACGGTCATATATATAAAAGAACAAGATTATAATTATATCCAATGGGTGAAATACTGAAAAAGATGCCAATATCTATTGCATTGCCTTTTTTATATGTGCATTCTCTAGAACTTTAATTTTTTTAAATGTAATATTAAGTTTTATTAAAAATGTGTTTGCAAGTATGGGTATTTTTAAGAATTTTGTTATTCATTGTTTTAGATTACAGAGATTAAGATTGCGTAAGTTTCGGGAAATAACGTTAACTTTTAGCATGGGAGTAAGATGCAATAATGATATTTTCGATAACGATAATATTCTTAAGAATTTTGACAAATATGTTAAATATATTAAATCTATAAGTCTCAAATAAATTTTTTAATTAAAGACTTTAATTAAGCTAAAGAAAGTTTGTTTATCAATGGGGTACGTGAAAATATACTATTTTACTTTAACAATTAAAAATAAATAAGTAGAAAAATAGAGAATAATAAAAATGAAATATAAGAATAAAGCTATAAAGGTAAAAGATAAAGAAATCAAACTTTTAAATTTAAAGTTTTATAAAACCATCTAATATAAATTAGTTGAAAATCAACTTATCTTCTTGAATACCAATCATTATCAAATTCATTGAATTATTAAAAGCTTAATTCCTTAAATAATTAAACTTGCGTTTTGTTTATTATAATCTCACTCCCTTACAAATTATAATCCATCTATCAACCAACAAGAGTTTCAAATATGTTTTTAATTAAAACCAATTTATTCTTATCATTAATTATAATTAGGAGTTTTTCACAGTATACTGTGTTTAAAACATTTTTCAGTGTCACTTAATAATGGCTTGCTTGATCGAGAGGAAATCCAATCCCTAAGGAATCACGGAAGTTTTGATGCTTTTGAGTGAATGATAGAATAAGAAGATTCGTGGAGAGTGTATTATTGGAGAAATATTCGTCCAAAATTAGAGTGAAAGTGTCTTGTGAGGAGTTTGAATTGGAAAAGATTCTTCGTGTGACTTAAATAAGTGAGATCAAATTTTAGCATAATAAGTTTTTTTCATACACAAGTGAATTGTATCATGTATAAAAGGTTTTGTTTATACGAGTGTATGACTATTTATGAAGAGGAAAAAGGGAGGCTCAAATTAAATTTTTATATGTAATTTCTTAGAAAGCGTTGTTTATTTAAAGTTGTAATATCTTAAAAAATAGTTAAAGAATAAACAACTAATTTAGAATTTAGTTTTAGAGATAAATAAGATAATATTTTTTTTTAACAGAACAATTGTTTAAGTAAATAAAAGATAGTTATTTAATTTTTATTTTTATAACAACTACCAAATCTTTCCAAGAAGATATTTTATCTCTAAAAAGATATTCTATTTTATTTTTATAAAAACTATCAATTCTCTCTAAGAAGATATTTTGTTTTGTTCTAATAATAAAAACCACCAATTATCGATATTCTGTTTATAAAAACTACCAAATCTCTCACTTTCTTTATGAAGATATATAATTTCATTCTTATGGAAACCACCATCTTTTAAAACAATTCCTCTTTAAAATTTTTTTACCTTCTCTCTAGATTTGTGATCTCATAGGTTATCAAATTGACAATCAGAGGACATCCTTAGATTTCTAGCGTTGAGTAGATCAAGAGTGTCCGATCAGATTCTCGAACAGAGTTAGATTGCCCGTGATTTTAGGTTTTTTGAGTATCTCTACTCTATAGATGTAAGGGAAGCTAGTTGTATGTTTTCTTAAAAATGTTTGTCTCCTCCTTTGAAATATAAAATTATTTAGAATTATGATATTTTGTGAGGGAAGCTAGTTGTGTGTTTTCTTATAAATGTTTGTCTCCTTTGAAATATAAATTTATTTAGAATTATGATATTATGTAAGGGAAACTAGTTTCAATGTTTTTAATAAATATTATAATTACTTATTTTGTGAATTTGGGTGAGGAAAGCTAGTTATATGTTTTCTTATAAATGTTTTGTCTCCTTTGAAATATAAATTTATTTAGAATTATGATATTTTGTGAGGAAAGCTAGTTGTATGTTTTCTTATAAATGTTTGTCTCCTTTGAAATATAAATTTATTTAGAATTATGATATTCTGTAAGGAAGTTAGTTTGACTGTTTTTTTATATATATTGTAATTATTTATTTTATTAAATATGAATTGGATGAATTTGAATTGAATGGAATGAATGTTTATGTATGGTATGATGTAGTATCAATGTTTGTTTGTGTTTGTGAATGATGTGGTGTGTGATTGAAACTACCTGTATCCTGACTCTAATAGTCATTGGAATCATAGATGAAGATGACTAGGTGGTGGGAGTCGAAGGAGGTTCATATGACTGCGTCACGGTGTGAAAAAGAACATGTTGAACCTGATCATATAGATTAATAGATTCACATGACTGCGCTATGGTGTGAAAAAGAACCGGTCAGACCGGATCATATGGATTGAGTTTATATGACCGCGTTACAGTGTGAAAAAGAACCGGTCAGACTGGATCATATGAATTAAGTTTATATGACTGCACTACGGTGTGAAAAAAGAACCGGACAGACCAGATCATATAGGTGTCTCATGAGTGTGATATGTGATGTGTTAGTGATGATCTGATGTATAAGATGAATTACGAAAACTTGATTTGTTTTTTTCTTGATTTAGAAATTTAATTTATGAAAATACAATTTTTAAAACTCTCTAGTTTATCCTTATTTTTGTGTATTGTTTGTTTTGTTTTTAAATCTACGATGATCGTGTATATTGCATGTGAGCAGAGAATTTGACAGGTGGTGTAAGTCCTAGTAAATTGTGATGGAGAAGCTCATTTTATTTTCTTTTTTATTTTATAAAGATATTTTATTAAATCTTATGCGGAGAAGTATGTTTTGAAATACATGATGAATGTATGAATTTTTATATTCAAGTTTATTATATAATTTTTTTATGCAATAAAGTTTCTATTATATGAAAAATGTAGGAGGTTAGAAAAGTAGATCAAATGTTATTTATATCACCATGCTTAACACATGAATACGTGAAAATATGAAAATTTTGTGTTCAAGAATTACTTTCTATTATTGGATTATGGTTTTTATTGATCTTAATGAATCTAATTTAAATCCTCTCAACACTCGTCTATGTACAATCCTTTATTGCCATAGTATATTATAAAGTCTAAATATAAATTCAAATACTTTAATTTATTTCACTCAGATATAAGGTTAAATATCTTAAAATTTGATCCAATTACAAGTCTTTTTTTTTTTTTTTCTATTCTATATAACTTATTACATATTAAGATGAACTATATTAAAAATAACTTGAATCTAGTATCTTTCTATTTATATCCATAGTTATTAATTTCTTACCTAAAAGTCTTCCATCAATTAATCATAGTTAAACAAATAAAATGTTATCTAACTAATATCTAATGCCAAAAGACATGTATTACTTTAAATAAATTGACGTAACTACCTTTTTAGGAAAATATAAAGTTCTACAGGATGGAAAGTCATTGATACTTTAAATAAGACAATTTATACTTGATAAACATTTTGTTGTTTAATCAAATATTCTTTTTAATCAAAATTTAACTTCTTTATCTCATATTTTCAATAAATAATCAAAATTGTTATTTATTAATAAAGACCAAAATTTATTTTAACAATAAAGTTTCAAAATTTGGTAAAAACATATATCTAAAACTGTGATGTTTGATTTTTTTTAAATGAATTGTAATAAATAAAATGTTTTGGAGAACAATTAAGATCAGAATGTGCTTACTAAACTTGAAATAAACATGTAGTTCAATTTTGGTATATCATTAGCATAAAAATTATAAATTCATTAAAATTTAATGTGGATATAATTTTGAAAGTAAGCAATATAACATTCAACAGTGTCAATATCCAAATTTATGATTGTTTACGTTTCCAGTGTATATATTTCAATATTCTTAGGAAATTAAATACAAATATTAAACAAATGCACTTTTTCAAGAATCCAGAGACTTTTATTATAAATTTCGAAATTTAAGCTGTATATACCAAATTCAACTTTCCATATCAAAATAAAATATATATATATATATATATATATATATATATATATATATATATAATATGGTTTCTTGTTATTACAAGTGTAAAATATATGATATGAAGAAGTGAATCATAAACATTTAATAACCAATATGTCAAAGAATATTTATATAACTAAAACTACAAACGATTAGGAAATTATATATCAGAAAATAATACTCTCATTTTTAATTTCTTCTAGTTACATTAAATTTCTTAACTATGCATTTCGCATTTCTAAAATTTATTTTAATATTTAAAAATATTTTTCTTCATTAGAACTTATATGATAAATAAAAATTACAAAAAAAAAAAAGTTGAAAGAACAATGTTTTAAAAATGATATAAATAAATAAAATGACACTAATTAGATTTATTTGTGCATAAATCCACTTTAGATGGGTTTTCTTATTTACATTTTAAGGTATTTCTTTGTGGACATCCATACATTTCTTCTGTACTTCATAAATATAAAAAATTCTTATTTTGTCTTTTCTGAGTTTTATATTTTAAAAATTATTTTTGACTTCTACATTATAAAATTTTAAATTGTATAATCAGGAATGATTTTTAGTCTGTCTAATTTAGAAGTCATTTAACTTCTTTGTAAAAAATGGATGAGTAGTGGTTGAGGTTATGCTTTTTGGGTGTTTACAACTCCTTCACTAGAAGTTACGATGGCAAGGGAAACATTAACGTAGTTGGCGAGGAACTCAATGTTGGTTAGAGATTTTTTTTACAACAATAAGTATTGTTGAAGAAAGACAACTAAGATAAAGAAAGTCATCCAGATTATATAATTCATAAGCCAAAAATGATTTTCATATTATAAATTCATAAACCTCTATCTAAGAAAATAGTAACTTTTGAAGTGTGTAGTTTTTGAAAGTTAAAAATATTATCAAATTATACAATTTGAAAGACATTCTTAACTTTTGCATTGTACAGATCGGAAATGATAAAATGAGAATTTTCATTACGGGTGTAAATGTAATGTATGGATGGGGAGGAAGAAAATGTAATGTATGGATGGGGAGGAAGAAATGTCCTTACATTTATAAATAGGCGTTGCATAAAGCAAAAGTCGAACAAGTGAAACAACCCACAAAATATGTTTAGTAGCGAGACGACTTCTTCCCGCACTTCAAAGGTTTCTTCAAGCACTTCTAATTTTTTCATATTTTAAATTTCAAAAGTATTTCTAAAGTTTTGTTGTGCATACCATTATATCTTTTGAAACCCCAAACCTTCATGTATTCTTTCACTTCCAATTCACTACTCACACTGTGTCTCCACTTCCAAGAAGCCATTCCGTTTGTTGTTGTCGTCGCTGTATTACCTTTGCCGTCCACCTACTTATGAACTATCTGAGATAAGTATCATTTATTAAAAGTTTTGGTGTTAATTTGGGATGATTTTGTGTGGTTCTGCGATTTGGGATGAGTTTGTTTTCATTCAAAAATAATTTTGAAACTGTTTTTCAGCAAACAGCAAAAACAAACAGTTTTGAAATAGGGTGTTTAAGAAGGTGATTTTGGATCCATAATTAGCTTTCAGACACCCCATTAAACAAGGAACAGTCTATATTAAACAAAGTCTATTCTGGAAGCTATTTTAGTTTTCTAAAAATGAGTTTGGAAATGAAATATTTTGGAAACAAATTATTTTTTAAAAATGATATCCAGAATAACCTTCGGAAGTATAAAATGAATTCCAGATTGATCTATTCCGGAAACATTAACTTAAATAAAAAATGCTTTAAAATATTGTATTTCAGATATCTTTTAGATTCAATATTTCACGATACAAGTATATCGATCTTTTAGATTCAATATTCCAGAATACAACTATAGCCGATCCCACCTAACACTACTGCCACCACTGCTCTGCCATGATCGATGGCATCGAGCCGCCGCTGTCACAAAACATCACCGTCACGACCTATCTTCACCTTCCTCACGCACTTCTATCTCCAACTGTTACATTGTTTTAGTGTATAGAAAAAGAAAAAGTGTAACGTCTTTACAAAAAGACACTTTAAAGATTCTTTAAAAGTTTAGTGGTGTTTTAAGAAAATTTGGAGGTGCAGAAGAAACTATCTAGTAGCAAAATGAGAATGGGCCCGGCCCAAATTAGAAGACAGACTTTTGCTTGACTAACACGAAGTTATAAAATGTTTCCTCTCTCTTCCTTAGATTGTTTCATTTCCATTCCTTCCTCAGCAACCCTAGCTTTAAGCTCTTTGCAATCAATGGCTGGTGAATCTGAAATGCCCGAAAACACCCTCTCTTGCGCTAACTGTGGAAAGCCCGCCAATCTTCAGTACTCTTTCTTCTCTCTCTCTTTCTGTGGTCTATAGCTGCTCACTAGTAGCATAACTACGGCCATTTTTTTTTTTCTTTTTTAATTTAATTTGTTTTGGATTGTATGTTTTTTGTAATTTATATGTGGCAAGGTCTTAGCTCTTGGCTTTGATCAAAAGAGGGTTTAGCATAAGTTATTGTTGTTCTTGCTGCTGCTGGCAGCTTGTAATTTTGATGTTTTCCTTTGCCCAAACGTGTTGCATTGATATGTTGGTGGTTTTGATCAATCGAGTGGTGAAAAAGAAGCAATCTTGGGGTTGTTTATGGTGATCTTGCAATTAGGTGATTATAGTTTGGTATGATGTTGACAAAGAAAATGTGAAAGGGGATGTTTTTAACTTTCTTTTTCTCTCTTTATGTGAAAGGGGATGTTTTTAACTTGCTTTTTCTCTCTCCCTTTTTTTTTTTTTTTTCTCAGATGCCCAAAATGCATGGAGTTGAAGCTTCCACGTGAAGGTTCTGCCTTCTGGTTTGTTACTCTTCCTACTTTGCCTGTTATATTTGCATTTCGAAATCCTTTGGTTTTCTGTTGTCGTGATGGACAGTGTTTTCGTACTGGTGTTTTTAATTTGTGAATGATTATATTAATGCCAAACCATATAATGTGTGTTTGAACTGTGGAAGCTATAAATAACTACTAGCTTCTCAGTAAACTTGAGAAACCACATGGAAAGCATGGGACTAAACACACAAATAGACTCTGGCTTCACTTGGATCCTCTTTTTGGACATGTTAAACCCGGCATGCATTGAGTTTCAGTGGATTGATATGATTTGATGTAACCACTAAGACTGGGTGTATATAATGCTAAGCCTTTTAGATTAAATTTACCGGAGTTGTGAAGGTGTTTTTTCTGTTTAGTTTTAGTCAGTCATTCTACAGGACTTCAGTTCTTTAAATATTTGAAAGTGGTAATTGACCGTTCTGGTTCCTATAGAATGCTCAGTGTCTCCATAGTCCTTATGGAGTATAATACCAGTATTTTTTGTTTACTATAGAATGGCATTAGTGTTTTACATACCAGATAGCAGCTAGCCCCAAAACCACTGTAGTCGGATAGCTGCTATTCTGAATTTTATGGAGTTTATATTTATACGATGTATACTAATACTTAAAATTTTCCAAAATGATAAAAAATGGTCAATTCTTGACTTTCATTGGTGACAATTCAAAGTCACTGATGTCTTAAAACATAGAAGAAAATACCAAAAAATGTCAAATGCAAGTTTTCTAGATAGAAATTAACAATCATCTTCTAAATCCATGTTGTTTCCAACATTTCTACAACTATTACGGCTGTAGATTTCATATTTGGAAATTGAAACTCCAAAAGTTAACCCCCTTTAAAGCCTTACCTCTATTCTTAATGGGTATTTTTGAATTCAACAGCTAGCGTCTGTTCTAGTTGCTATTCAGCCTGCCATTTGGTCTACTACAGCTGTTACACTAAACCACAATGCTGAAGTGGCCAGCCGCTGCTAAACTGTTATAGCATGCTATTTAAAATCTGGTATTGTATAGTGCAACATAATGCACGAGTTGGTGCTGACTAGTAATATCTTTTGGCCATTGTAAATCTAAAAAGTTGTTTTTGATCTAATTTAATATCCATAGGAGATTGTTTTGGTTATTGGGCATTGGCAATTTAGTGAAGGGGATGCCATTGTTTCTCCAAATGGCACCATGTAGAAATTGGGATTGACCATGGTTGCATATGAGAGAACAGTTTTAGATACATAACTGAAATTTACTTCTCACAGTCTTCATATCCTTTCTACTTGACCCAATTTTGATATCTTTTGACAGCTCTCAGGAATGTTTCAAGTCTTCATGGAGCTCGCACAAATCAGTGCATGTGAAGGCAAAACTATCCTCACCTGACACACAAAATTCAGGCTCACCTGGTGAAGGTTGGTTATATTGTTTGAAGAGAGGGCAGGCTCGAACTCCAAAGCTTCCTTACTTTGATTGGACTGGGTAGGGCTTTGAATATCTTCATACTCAATACTTTCAAATCCCCACAGTTTAATTTATACAAGATATTGTGTTCGTTATCAGTAATGATACCGTTTTTTCATTTCAGAGGCCTTTTTTTTTTTCTTTTTCATTACTTGTTTATTTGTTGAAACCAAAATTTAAATTTTGCTCTTGCAAGATCCCTGCGGCCGTATCCCATTTCTGGTAAACGGATTGTCCCAGATCAGATAGATAAACCTGATTGGGCTGATGATGTAAGTTATCTGAGTTCTTCCTTTTTAAATGCTTTGTGTCTTCCCTGATTTAACTTATTTTGCTTAATACCATTGGAAGTTATCTTTTGATTACTTAGAGGAAGGTCCATTGGTTGCTGAATTGTTTTTATTTCTTTTGGTGTTTAACTTCTAGGGAATTCCCAAAATCGAGCCCAATAGTGCTCTGCAGCATACTGTTGAGGTGGGTAGTTTTACAATACTCGAATAGATGATTTATTATGAAATGAAAGATGGAATTGGACATTTTCTTTATTCTTTTTATTCTACATTCTCACTTGAATGTATGTGTAGGTTAAGTCTCCAGATCAAATTGAGAGAATGAGGGAAACTTGTCAGGTAAGTTCCTTTCTACTCTTTGCCTCTGTAGATTTTCTAGAAGGAAGAATTTTTACCTGTCTGCCTGCCATCTCTATCATAGCTATAAATCATAGATAGTGGTGCAGAACAGCAGGCTATCATATCTTAGAATGGGATAGCAGGATACGGGATAGTACGATGACTTTTTTGCTGATCTTTTTTTTGTTATATTTGTTAAATAACTAATACTATGTATTTATAAATGTTAAAAGATAGAAAAATTACTTAAAAAATCACATTTTGAATTGAATGACAAATTGAGGAGCTGTTTAATATGAGTGAACATTGGTGATGGAAGGTCTTTTTAATAGTTTATTTTCTGGTTTGTGTAAACTTTAGGGTCTCATTATAGGTGAATTGATTTATACTCTGTAGATTGCGAGGGAGGTGTTGGATGCAGCTGCTCGTATTATTCAGCCTGGTGTGACGACTGATGAGATTGATAGAGTTGTTCATGAGGCAACTATTGCTGCAGGTGCTAATTTTAGAAAGTTTTTTTTTTAACACACTTCATAATTTACCAGCTTTATTTATTGAGTTTTAGTAATTTTATCAATCAATGAATGAAGCTAAGATGCTTCAAATTAGCAGTCTTCTCTGCGGCATATCCACATATGACATATCCATGTCAAACACTGCATTGACGAATCAAATACTCAGTCTCTATTTATAAATTCTTTTGCATTTTCTTTTTAAAACATGTATACATATAGGAATATTGCGATACCTAAATTAAATACAAGTTTGGGATGGATCACTTTTGGGAAAATAATCTTTTTCTTTTTCGAAAGCTCTCTTCTTAAGAAAGTGGAAATCTGGAGTAAAAAGGCTGTGTGTTGGGTCTTCTAATTTTTATAATTTATCACATTACCCTGATGTATGTTATGCATTTTATTTTCTCCTATAGAGAATGTTGGCATTACTCTAGCTGGTTAGTGTTGAGTATGTATTTCCTGTTATTTAGGGATACAATCATTTATTGTAGAAGACAGAGAGATATCACTGTATCGCAGTTTGAAACTTTGAAAGAATTGCTTTCTTTCCCCTTTCCCACTTTTGTTGTACTATTCATTACAATAATCTTTTATAGGAAAAAGAAATATACTTTCATAGAAATGCATAGTCCTGGAAAAGTGATGAGCATTACACTGAGCAGGCTTCCAAACCTTGTAATTCTTTTCCAAATGGTTGTTTGCGTTTCTTGGATGTCGTTGTGTTTTGTTTATTACAGATAGTCATTGGTGATAATATTTTTTTACTTTTTACCTTTGCAGGAGGATATCCATCGCCTCTCAATTACCATTTCTTTCCTAAATCTTGCTGCACGTAGGTACTTTTCCTCTGTAATGTCATATTTTTCTCATATTGTCTGGGTATATTTTAAGAATGAAATTTGCACTATGCAACAGGTCAGTTAATGAAGTAATCTGCCATGGAATTCCTGATGCAAGGTAGAGTGTTCTGTGCCCTTTCAAATCTATATGGTTTTCCTTTGTTGCCAATATCATGTTTTACTTGTCGCTGTAATTATTGTAAACTAACTTTCCTGACTGGTGCTTCCTTGGTACTTGACACTTGATCAGTGTAAGTGCCACGGACTCACTGAGGATTAGAAAGTTAAGCTCGAGATATTCTCTTTATAATATAGTCATTGTGCAGGAAGCTTGAGGATGGTGACATTGTAAATGTTGATGTCACTGTGTACTATAAAGGTGTTCATGGTAAGTTGCTTAGCATATGTATGCTTCACAGTTTACCTTGAAGTTCATAAATTGATTATTGGTTAATTTTGTTAATTGTTATGCAGGTGATCTCAATGAAACATACTTTGTAGGAAATGTTGATGAAGAGTCTCGCCAACTAGTAAAATGCACATATGAATGCTTAGAGAAGGCAATAACCATTGGTATATATCCATTTGATTTCAATTCTAAAGTTTCTGTCTCTTGTTTAAGTTTCAAATATAATTGAATTTTTTGAACATTATAGCAGTCATGGATCTCTTGTTTGTCTTTTGTACGATGTGTACCTTAAAATTTGTTATTCATAAATAAAGCTACAAATTTGGTCTTAAAATTGTTGATTTGGTCCTATCTCCTAAATCCCAAATTTTAAGGTAATAAACCATCTAACCATTAAAAATATAAATTCGGACACCAGAACATGTTGAGTAAGTAGTGAATCATATCATATGAGCTACTTGATATGTTGTAGATAAATCTGTATTGAAAGTATTAATAATTGATGATTACGGATGACCATACAAGTATGCAATTTGCATTCAGATTATCTTGTGTGTTTTTTTTTGGGTTTAAAATACTTGTATAATTAAAATGTATATAATATTTTAATAATTTAAACTATTCGGTCCTGATTCTTCTTTTTTGGCTAAATTCAGTTAAACCTGGGGTACGATTCCGTGAAATTGGTGAAGTTATTAATCGTCATGCTTCAATGTCTGGCTTCTCAGTGGTAATGTTTTACTTTTTTTGGTGCTTTATTTTCTTAATCTATTTATTGTTATTAGTTCACTATATTGAATTCTTATCATCTGTTCCTTATCCATTTTTCCCTTGGCCCCTTAGGTAAAATCATATTGTGGTCATGGAATTGGAGAGCTCTTCCATTGTGCACCAAACATTCCTCATTATGCAAGTATCCTTGTTTTTAAGCGCTTCAGGGTATTGAAATGCATTTTTGGAAATTGTTTTTTGCATCCTCTGATGTTTGATCTTATCATTCAGCACAGTATATAAATTTATTTTAATATAAAATGATCAATTGTTTTGGTAGTTATAAAAGGTCTTGCAAAACTAGAAATTGTTCTATAGATGTTAAACATTCACTTTCTATTGACAATGCTCTTGTACATACCATCACTTGCAACAAAGAACAAATATGGCTAGAAAGTAGAAAGAGAACATGTGGAATGTTATACACCTTAACCACTGACAGGAAATAAAGCAGTTGGTGTGATGAAGGCTGGACAAACCTTTACAATTGAACCAATGATCAATGCTGGTATACTTACACTTTCTAAAATCATTTAAATAGATAACTGATGGATACCTGCAAGAGTTCTAATATTATTTTTTCAATAGGTGTCTGGCGCGATCGGATGTGGCCTGATGGATGGACTGCTGTTACTGCCGACGGTAAACGAAGTGCTCAGTTTGAGCACACTCTGCTGGTAAGTCCATTTTTGTTGAGTCCTATTACAGTAGTCTGGCTATTCTCTTCATTGTTTCCTGCCCATTTAAACAGAGTCTTGATGAAGGTGATAAATATATAGAGAAAATTATCATAATGTTAAATTTTGGTTGGAGTTTTCAGTAATCACTAGTTCTTTACTTTCTCACCTCTATATATAATGTTAATCACATTGATGTGATATAAGCATGTAACTTATATAATGTGCCCTTAAGCCTTGGCCTATTAAGATACCGGAGAGGAAAAAATGTCTTGGTACAACGTAGGTTTAATTTTTTTTTTTGGTATAATGTAGCTTCAAACCACACCTCTGGCCTAATCCTATGTTTTAATTACAATGCAATTTAAAACCTTTTGGTGGCTTGTCTATCTTTGTTTTGGTCACTGAATTAGTGATTTGAATTTAGACTTATATTTGGCTATTATGTATACATTAGTAGTTCATAACTATTTTTATCTGATTGTACCTATTTAATATGGTTCATGGTTTTCATCATAATTAGGTGACAGATACTGGTGTTGAAGTTTTAACAGGGAGGTTGCAGACATCACCCAATGTTTTTCCTTGGCTAAATTCATAATTGGGTGAATCAGTATTATGGGGACAGATGGTCAGAGTGTTTAAATATAGGAAACATTTCTTTGAACTATTTCTCTGGTTGGCTCTTTTTGGTATCATCTTGTTTGTAAGGTATACAAAAAAAAAAAACAGAAGCAAAATTCAATGAGTTTAGGTGAAAAGTATGATCAAGGATATGCTTATGTAATCCAAGAAAATTAATTCAACAATTTTGCCTTGTGTTCTTTCTATGTTTTGGTAATCAAGACAATCATAATGTTTTAGCCAAGTTTTGAACACCAGGTCCTAATTACCACATTTTTTGGTTAATGTCTTGTAGAAATTAATTATTGCACTTCTATTTGTTTGTTCTTCATGTTTCAAAAGATTATATTGAAAAGTATGTATATGTGTCGCATTGCCAATTTTTGTCTGTCCATTTTGGTAGAACATTATTGTATAGTAGTTTTTTAAAAAAAAATGTAAAAAATAGTATTTAAGTATTGTGTTGCATTCTTGGTATGCCATTAAGTAATAATTAAGTATTTCTAGAAGGGGATGGATAAAAAAGGAAATAAGTTTTCGCATCAGTTGAAAAATATGAAGTTAGAGAAATTATGGGTTATTAGCTTGCAAAAGAGGTTTTATTTTATCTTTTTCTTTCTTGAAAGACCTTTTCAATTTATTTTTCTCTTTTCCATAAATCCGTTTGAACTAATTTATTTTTATATTAATATGAAAATTCTTTATATTCTTTATATTCATGATTGATATTTTAGATAATGACATTATAAGAGTTTATATTTTTAAAAAAATTATATTAATATAATAGAGTTTATTTTCAAATTGAAGGCTGAACCAATAATTGGATTTGGCCACCATGTATGTCTTTCTGTTTCTCCCACTATCGTTTACGTATCATTTCTTGCCACATTTTCATTATTTATATGATAATTGGTTATATTTTCCCTTAACAATGGAAACTAATCATGATTATTGTTTTAAATATGTTTTCATTTGACAGAAATGTCCTTGAAGGATATTTTTATTTTTTGAAGGAAAATAATGATAATATATTGACAACTTTTTGCAAGATATACAACAATTTCACAATGTTTTGGTGTTTGTTTATAGGCAAATGAAGACATGTATTGATAAACAAAGTAAAGGTGCCCAATGTTATACAAAAATATAACTATAGTGTTCCGATACAATGTATAAGATTAAAAATATATTGTTCCTTTATAACAAGATTATGATTATATTATTATAAATATGTTATGAAGTGGTTGTATATTTCAGAAAGAGTTTTCAAAACCTATTTTTCTTAATAATTATAACTACAACAATATAATGAACTAATGCACTTCAAGTTAACTGACCAAAAGCAAACTTAACTCAAATTGTTCTAAGTTAAAAATATTGAACGGAAATTAAAAACAGAAAAAAAAAATAGTTTGGTTTTCTCTAGTTTTTCAGAAAACGTAGTTGATTTAGCTGGTAAACAAATCATACATAACTAATATAATTAATTGCATTTTTCTCATAATTTATATATGCCCATGTTTAAGTAGATGTCAACATGTTATTTATGTTCCCATTCTTAAATTAAGAATAACTTTCCTTTCACTGCAATGTTTTCTTTTGCTTAACTCTACATTTCTTGGCAGCTAATATAATTAACATTAGTCAATTACTCCTAAAATAATTTTCAGCAAATGGAAAAACTTAATATATATTATATTTTCAGTTGAGCTTTTATTAAAAATTGTTGTTTGGTTGAGTGTTTAAAATATTTTTATTTTGTTTAAGTATTTTCTTATTGATTTTTATTGTTAATAAAATGATGTCACAATTATTTTTGTCCTTTTATCTCCAACTCAGTGATCAACTCGTTGATTTTTTTTTTTTCTAATATTTTTTGCCTTATTTCCCTTCCGAAAGTAAGTTGAATGGTGAGTTCAGAGAAATTAGAGAGGAAAGACGTGATTTGATCAATGAGTTAGAAATAAAATACTATATCACCTTGTCAATGACAAAATCATAAAAAAAATACTTAAATAAAAATAAAAATATTTTAAATATTTAAAGCACATAAATGTTTAATAAAGATTCAATTAAATATTTAAATTTATTGAGATACTTAAAACCTAATTAAATATAATAAAAATATTTCATTCTCTAGGAAATAATTAATCACATTATTAATAATGTAGCTTTTGCAAAAGTCATAATTGATATCAAGCTAGTTTTTTTTTTTTTTACTTGTCAAATCACAATTTTCTATATAGACTTTTATAATATTATAAGTCATAAATTCTTCTTGGATAAGTTGGTAGTGTTTTTTCTTAAATAAAGATTAAACTCGTTTTGATATAAACACATAATTTGCTAAATAATATTCTAAGCCTTTAGGAAGATTCTCCCTTCATGTGCAGGCCTTGATTGCTTGTCTAAACTTGAGCCTGATAATGAATAACAGATTGCTAATAACACATATAAACATAAATAATGAAATAATGATGTGATTAATTTTTTAAAATCATGATCACACCAAAATCTAATCGGAATCATAACCTACCCAAAAAAAAAAACATGTATCATACACATGAACAAACAATGGGTGGTAACAAGATACAGCAAGTTAGGTTCCTAATTAGGAATTATCGGTGGTCATTGTGGCTTTCTGGTAAGTAGATGCATATCTATGAAACAAGAAAAGAGCATTACTTGTAACTTGTGCAACATTCATGGCCTTAACCTTAACAGAAGCCATTCTCTTACTCATCCTATGCCCAGGAAGTGCGTACACACAACTAC
>Ga0209700_101931_pt1 | contig 42993 bp, 30 predicted proteins | sample SiratroredBW_FD_187528 | JGI IMG/M metagenome (GOLD analysis project Ga0209700, IMG submission 187528) | Root nodule microbial communities of legume samples collected from California, USA - Siratro red BW (SPAdes) (version 2) | ecosystem: Host-associated > Plants > Roots > Nodule | place: USA... | reverse complement strand
CATTTTCATAATTTTTTTTTTTTTTTTTTTTTTATTTTTTTTTTAAAATTTTTTTTTTTTTTTTTTTTTTTACATTCTCATATGAAAATTTCCAGTTTTATTAATTTTTGCAATTAAAAAAATTAAAAGTATTTGTAGGGTTATATGATATATAAAAATTTATGAACTATATAATTTTAAAATTATTTTTCAGTTTCAGATTATATAATTTAAAAAATATTTTAAAAAAATATTTTTAAATTGTATAATTCAAAACTTAAAAAAAAAATATTTTAAATTGTATAATTCTAAAACATTAACTTTTGATGATATAATCTAAAACTTATTTTTTCTTAATAATAACTTTTAAATCATATAATCCAGATTTTTAATTTTTGGATTGTATAATTTAAAATTAATTTTTAATATTTTACTATCATTACTTACAAATTATTTTTAATTTTTAGACTTTACAAAATATAAAAATAAAAATAATTTCACAACTTTATAATTAAATTTTTTTAAGAATAATTTTTTTTATATTTATGAAATATAGAAGAAATGTATGGAGATGCTGGTAGAAATGCTCTTACACTACTAGCAGTTGTATGGGATTTTAAATCGTTTAGAAGTATTCCAGGTAAATTTTTACTTTTTAAGAGGTAGTTAAAATTAGGTAGTTGATGCCTATACGATACAAAATGTTTCCTGTACTTAAAATATTCTCAAAATATCAATAATGTCCTTGTTATTTTATATATTAAATAATTTTTCTTTTTCTCACATTTACAGAAATATCTCTTTCATATTTTTTTAACAATAATAAAAATGATATTAGATATTGTTAAGATATTTACGATAATTTAATAAATTCAGTTTAACACATTATTTTCAAATATTTAGTTTTATGATAACTAATTCGTTTGAAAAAAAATATAGATATTTCTTAATATTTATTAGATTTTTTTATTATTTATCAAGAAAATTTGTTAATATTTATGAGAGAAGTTAATAATTTTTTATTTGATTATACTTCATTTAATAAATAAATTTTAAAATAAAAATAATGAGGAGATTGTTGGTATATTGAGAATTTATTAAATGCAAGAAGCAATATGTATCATGTAGGAAGCAACTACCTTAAAATTATTGGTAATTCATTAGGAAGTACGGTTTTACAAATAAAATGTCAAACTTCAAGGTCAATGTTAAAATAATCTGAAACTAAAACATAATCAGTTAATCTTTTTATAGTGACTAAACAGTTAATTAGAGAAAAATGATATGAAATTAAAAAGACAAGGATTATTTATTTTTATTTGAAGGGGGTCTTTTAATAATAAAAAGTTAAATATCAAATAAGTGGTGTAAATAGAAAACTCAGGCCCAGGAAAACACACCTTAACGAACAAACGTTATCGTGTCCCTGTAAAGAATTAAAAGAAAAAAAAAACACTTTATTAAAATATAATAATCAAATATTCTAACTTTGATATGATAACACAAGATTAATATATTAAAGTTTTACTTAAGATGAATTGCTAAGGTTTAAAGATTTCAATTTAGAGTCTAAAATATTTAACATTAGAGTTTTTCACCTCCAAAATTTAATTAATAAATTGTTGTTAAATAATAAATTGTATAACTTTTGTTTACTAAGTTTTTAATACAATAAAAGATTTAGATTCCTTTAATTAAAATTTTAAACTATTATAGTTTATGTTAATTTTATAAAATTAGAAAATATTTACTTTTAAAAGTGTATATTTCTGAGATTACACTCCACGATCTTTGCTTCTATAAACGACTATAATCTTTTAAAAAATAGAATTTGGAGGATTCTCATCACCTGTTTTCAGTAATCCTAAAAAGCTTGTTTCTACAAATGTTTTCTAAACTTGTTTAAACTTTACCAAACATAATTCAACTTTTTGTTTTTTCTTTTGTGTGTGTATCTTTCATATGATTGGTAGACAATTTTATAATTCTCTTTTATTGCTTTCATTTGCTCTAACCAATTACAGGACTTACAAGTAAAATGTAGAAAAGAGGAATAACTCTAATGCATAAGAGTTTATCTAGATGGAGTAATAATAAAACTGAAAAAGGAATGAAAGATAGTAAAATTCCGAAGTGAAAATACGGATAAGAGAAACAGTTCTAATGTATTGGATTTAAGAGTGAAAATAACACTAGTGGAAAAAAGAATTCAACGTTGGTTATAGAAGGCTTCCAACGTCGGTTTTCAAACTGATGTAGTAAATGGCGATGTGATATACTACGTCGGTTAAAAAATCAATGTAGTATATGGTATCACTACGTTGGTTGGAAAGATAACTACCCGACGTATTATATGGTATCACTACGTCAGTTGGAAAACCAACTATCCGATGTCATAAGAGAAAATTGTGTTTTAGTTTGCAAAGAGGGATAACACGTCAGTTACCAGATCATTAACCAACGTGGTACCATCAAAATTTAAAAAAAAAATTAACTGTTCACGTCAGTTACCAGTATATTAACCGACGTGATAATCCCCTCTTTGTTTAAACTTGTTATTGATTTGTGACATTCTCTACGTCAATTAAGGTCGTGTTTGGCATTTCTTTTTAATATGCTAGCAGAATTTTGTTTCTACCCAAACCTGCATCATTTGTATACAAACCTAGGCAGACAGATTCATCGAATTACTTTAATATACATTTAAAATAGATATACAATTATTATATATATATATATATATATATATATATATATATATAAAATAGATATGTCTAAAATGAAAACATTTATTATGTACATCTACAAATTACTTCTAACTTTAATTAAAAATCTTGCCCATTCTTTTTGGATGTCCTGTATCGCTTGACTGTCCAACGACTCTTGGTCTTGAAAAAGCTGAAATACATAAACAACAATTGTTTTTTAATCATGTTATGTGAAACTTAAAAATGATATTTTATCTATAATTAAAACATGCTCATACTTGCTCCCAAGAGTCAGTGATACAAACTCTGGCAACGGTTCTCATCCAATGCATGACATAGTACCCACATTCCCAACTACCTTGTTGCTTGTTGCACTTTCATTATACATAAATCATTAAATAAGTCCAATACTAATTTTAATAAATTAAATTTAGAATTATATGTAGAATAAAATAGCTTAGGAAATATCCAAACGAAGGTTTTGGAATGTGGTCGTCAATCTTCCGCCAAGAACATTACAAACATTAATTTCACTAAAATCCAAAAAATTAGTAACTTGAAAAATTATAAAAACAAAATTTAAAGTTAATTAAATCATACCTTTGGACTACTTGTTTCATATTTGAACTTTGCTTCTTATGCAGTGAACAGAACCATACCACTGTGTTATCTGTCGGACAGACAAGCATGAGTTGCCAATGGGACCTAAAATAGTTAATCCATTAAACTCAAATTCTATAAATAACTTAAAAAATATAAATATTTGAAACTTACGAATGAATAATTAGGGCAATGTAGATCCTTTTTCTGGATTCTTAAATCCATTTTTGTATGTATGCCTAGCAGTCCATTTTTCTTATTTCCAGACTTTTGTATACTTTGAGGCTCAAGGAATCCATAAATATCAGGATTCCCTAGGGTGTAAATTATATCATTTATGTACCTGTATTGTTAATATAAATATTAGTAAAAGTGGTTGCTAAAACATATTTTATCATATAACATGTAAAAAGGAATACTTACATAATCTATAATTGTATACATGCATTGTTAATCATCTGAGATCCCGAGAGGATTTCAATGACATCTTGATATGATATGTAAAAGGGTACACCATTATTGTCTACCCCAAAGATTCTTGCATCCCAAGGAATTAAAGAAGGTGACCCGAATAACTCGACAGATGAGACCCAGGACTTACATCACTGGTAACTGGGGATTTGTCTTTCCTCCCACCTCCCTATAACATAGAAACAAAATGTATCAATTCAAATGACATTAAGTGTCAAATTAAATAAGATTAAGTGAAATCATAACATACTTGAGGCCTCCTAGAAATGGGTTGTAGGAGATGTGTAGGCCACGCAATAAATGTCCCAAGTGCCTCCCCACAAATCTAACATCTGATGTGGGCACTAGCACCTCGCATTTGGCTAGTTAACATCTTCAACAACCACTCTGGCAAAATCATGTCCTAGAGGCACCGTGTGGATGGTCGAAGTGCTGGCATACATTCTTCCAATTGCCACCAACTGAGGAGGCTCTCAAACAAAAAGCTTACACCGATTGGTGTTTGTGTCGTCCTCCTCGTCCCCAGCAGCACAACTCCCCTTTGTGCTAACTCACCTGCCAGTAGGTAGTTCTACATGTTCATGTACAAGAGTGTGTTGCTATGATTTGCCAATGGGACTCTCTACTTTGGACAAATTGTGTCCAATTTTCTTCATCAATCCTATATTTCTCACAAGGGGACTTTTCCTTGTATTTACCAAAGATGTAGAAACTTGTCAAGTTTATCTTAAAATTTCTCCATTTTATAGCAATAGATGACTAATCTTCTTCCTAATGAAGTTAGACGATTCAAGCTCAAAGTTTGTCTGCAAAATCAAATAAATAAGTCATTAAACATATAACAAAAATACTCATCATTTAATTAACCTTTAAATGAATGACTTACACAAATATCCTACCAAATTAGATTTTTATCTGCTTTAGTGACATGATCCCAGTCAGGAAGAAAAATAGAAACCTTTGAACGGGCCAAGACACCCAAATAACTAACAAAACTGTGCATGATTAGGACCTGAAGCCCTACTAGTCTGAGGGTCTATGTCAACTGGGACCCTAGAACCACCCAGACGATTCACTGTAAGAGCTGTCAAGCGAGTAGCTTCTCTACTCTTCTTTGATGATTCGGCCATGACCTATAAAAAAACACAAAATTCCAAATTAAAACTAAAGAAAAATAAGTAAATATAATATGATAATGTTCAAATTAAGTAAAATCAGTTAAGTAAAATTAAGTAAAATCAACATAAATTCAACTATTCCATCATAAAATAAAAAAAACATAAATAAATAGTACTTATTATTATTGTGGCAGTGTTATAATGTTTTCCATATTTCTTCATTGTGATCACTCTGTGTAGCATGTACTTCATCAACATCATTTTCGTCATTCATTGGAGGTAAGTGTATGGAGAATGAAGGATTGTTACCATATTGGGCTATTGAATTGTCATGGTTATCGACATCAAACTCATTTATCCCTGTCGCAACCGGGATCACGACGGGGACGGCGAACAAAATAATTTAATTTTCAAAATAGTGGAGTCGCCACTATAATTTATTAAAGGAAAACTATGGAAAACTGAAAACAAGATAAGACAAGTTCACAAAACCGGATTTAGAGTCCGGGAGTCGGTTACGTGTAGGGAAGGTACTAGCACTCCACAACGTCCGCCCTAGGGCGGTACCTTTAATTAAACGAGTAAAAGAGTGTGATTTTTTGAAATATTTATTTTTCCCAAAAAATGAAATAAAATGCAAACAATAACAAACAAATATATTTTTTAGAAAAGGGAGCCCGACAAGGATTTGACCTCGCTCCTACGTATCTCTATTGAGGATAGAGAATCAGGGTTACGTAGTTCTTTGTTTGATAAAATTGTTGGTTAGTTTGATATTTTGAATTTTTTGAAAGCTTGTGTTTGAAAATAGGGTAAGTGAATGGCGTCAGTGCCAGGTTTAAAGCTTGGGCTTTGAGTAAGGTGCCAGGTTTAAAGCCTGGGCTTTGGGAAACAGTGCCAGGTTTAAAGCCTGGGCTTTGAGAAATAGTGACAGGTTTAAAGCCTGGGCTTTGAGTAACGGTACCAGGATTAAAGCCTGGGCTTTGAGTAACGGTACCAAGCTTAAAGCCTGGGTTTTGAGAAACGGTGCCAGGTTTAAAGCCTGGGCTTTGAGAAATTGTGCTAGGTTTAAAGCCTGGGCTTTGAGAAACAGTGCCAAGTTTAAAGCCTAGGCTTTGGGCATTGGGGTATATATCAAATTCGGTGTTGAAAAATAACATGCAACAGTTATATATAACATGGAATTGACACTTTAATTTTAGAGGGATCATGCATGCAAAAATGGAATGTGACTGAATGAATTAGTGGCAATGCAAAGCTTAGATATGTGAGTTTTAAGTGATGCATGGTGACTTTTTTAGGTATTTGTGGGGGCAGTTTTGGAATTCAGAAAAGTGTGGGTACAGATCCTAATTAATGGAGGCGCAGGAAGTAACCTCACCAATCAGAAACTCAACTTGTGTTAAGGGCATTTTGGTAATTGAGAGGAGTATGCGTGCAGAACTTAATTAATGGGGGTGCAGGAAGTAACCCTACCAATCAAAAACTCAACTTGGGTTAAGGGCATTTTGGTAATTGAGATGTGTATGGGTGCAGAACTTAATTAATGGGGATGCAGGAAGTAGCCCACCAATCAGAAACTCAGCTTGGGTTAAGGGTATTTTGGTAATTGAGAGGTGTATGGGTGCAGAACTTAATTAATGGGGTGCAGAAAGTAACCCAACCAATCAGAAACTCAACTTGGATTAAGGGCATTTTGGTAATTGAGAGCAATATGGGTGCAAAACTTAATTAATGGGGGTGGAGGAAGTATCTCCACTAACCAAAACCCAACTTATGGTTAGGGGCATTTTGGTAATTGAGAGCAGTATGGGTGCAGAACTTAATTAATGGGGTGCAGGAAGTATCCCCACTAACCAAAATCCAACTTATGGTTAGGGGCATTTTAGGGATTGTGGAGAGTGAGGGTGCAGGCTCAAACATGTGGGGTGCAGAGAGCACCCCACTAATCAGGAACCCATCTAGGGTTTGGAATACACATGGCATAGTGGAGGCAATGCAGGTGTTGTTTCGAAGCAAGGAGGGCGTGGTTGGTGAAGGTGAAGGCGGCGGCAGCAGGCGACGACCATGAACGCCGTCGACGGCGGCGGTAGGGTAGACGGGGCGTTTTTTGCACCATTTTTGTGGCGTTTTCATGGTTGTTGCGGTGCTGTTTTAAAAGTAAAGTGGTGTCGTTTTGGAGATAAAACTGGTGCTATTTTTGGGGTAAAATGGTGCTGTTTTGGGTATTGTTTGGCTGTTGTTTTGGGTGCATCTTGTTGGGATTAAAAGAACTACATGGTGGCTATTTTTGGAGGTAAATGGTGGCTATTGGTGGCGCGAAAAAAATGGCGGTGTCGGCAGAAGTCATTTTGGGGCTGCTTTGGAGTGGTTTTGGGAGTACAAAATACAGAGAATAATGTATGGAAGATGGAATATGATGATTTTTTTTATTATTTAAGTAATAAGAAAAAAACGAAATGCCATAAAGAGCAAAAGGATCTCCCTTTTTTATTTTTTTTATCTTTATATGAAAATGAAATGATGAAGAAATAAAAAAAACCATCAGAAGAAGATAAAAACACAGGATTTATAAATTTCAAACTTCAAGATTCATATGAAAAATCTAAATCTTACAAATCATACCTGTGAATGTTCTTCAAAAATGATTGTCTCCTTTTCAAAAGTTTCTTGCTTCTCAGTTTGTGGATAGTAAAACAGGAGAATCAATCTTCTCTTCTTCTCTACTTTCTCTCTCTTTTTTCCTCGTTTTCTTCGTTCCTCTCCGTTACTAATGATACGTGAATCCTTTTTTTTTTCCTTCTTTCCTTAATATCTCTCTTCTTTTCCTTTTCATTATTATTATTTTTTTCAAAATCTGAACGTGGTTCAGAGCAGTTTTGAAAGATTGACCCTCTCTTTTTTTTTCTTTTATTATTAAAGATGAAGTGTAGATGAACGTGAGATGAAACAGTTTGAGAACGGTCATATTTTATTTTTTATTATTGTGAAATGGAGAACATGGGTGGATTGACTGATTCTTTTTTATTATTATTATTATTTTTATTTTTTTTGTGAGAAGTTAAGATTGAGTGAGATTGACTGATTCTTTTCTTTTATTATTATCTTTATTTTTTTTATGGGAAGTTAAGATTGAGTGAGATTGACTCATTCTTTTTTTATTATCATCTTTATTTTTATTTTGAAAGTGCAAATGAAGGAAACAGTTTGAAAACAGTTTTCTTTTCTTGTTATTTTTATTATTTTATTTTTTTTTATTCTTAGATTCTGTTGTTTTCAATTTATATATATTTTTTATTTATATATATTTTTTTATTTTCGTTTTTCTATTATTAATTATTTTTTGGAATGGAAAAATTCAAAAAAATTTATTTATTCATTTTCTATTTTTTTTCATTTCTTTATTTTATTTTATTATCGTATTTTTAATTTAAAAGATTACCCGGACAAAATTGGGTGTTGACAATCCCTTTGATTACAACTGACCACCTTTCATTAGAAGGATCTTTAACATAAAAAACTTGTTTTGCTTGGTATGCAATGATGAAAGGATCTTCCTTAGAACCTCTTTTTGCAAGATCAACCAAGGTAAAACCCAAATCATCAACATGCACTCCTATGTTACTATCAACCCATTTACACTTAAATACTGGAACTCTAAATTTGACGTAGTTAACTTCCCAGATTTCTTCAATTACTCCAAAGTAACTTATTGTAGCCATCATAGGATTGTTGTCTTTTAAACTAGCAAAGTGCATTGACTCTGCCTCAAGAGTGACACCACTATTCTGCATTGTACCTTTTTGATCCGCGGTATTTGTATAAAAAGAGAACTTATTAATATCATATCCAAACCATGTTATGACATCAAAGTTAGGTCCTCATGCCAACCATTTGAACTCATCAATATCACAATCTTCTTGACAAATTTTCTTTTTAAACCATTTCAAAAATGTCTTGTTATGCTCAGTCAACAACCATTTCTCATTTACATGTGGGTTCATTGATTTTAACAACATTTTGTGTGCATCTATGTAGGGAAGAACATCATCAGTATTATTAAAAATATACAAGTGTGCTTGGAGTATCTACTTTTGATCTTTTCGAACTACCCTCACACCTCGTGTGCCTTTGCCTTCTTGCCTTTCTTCATACCGAGACCTCGGGACACCTATAGCATCTACTTCTAACAGATACATCGTACAAAACTCAATTACTTCCTCTGTAATATATCTCTCAACAATAGATGCTTCTGGTCGATATGGATTCCTCACATACCCTTTCAAAATCTTCATGCAACGTTCAATTGGGTACATCCATCGTAAAAACACAGGACCACATATTCTAATTTCTCTCACGAGATGAACAATTACATGAACCATGATATCAAAAAATGAAGGAGGAAAAGACATCTCTAGTTGACACAAGAGAATGATGCCTTCATTTTCTAACTCATCCAACCTCGTAGGACCAATTACTTTCCTACAATAGCATTGAAGAATAGGCAAAGATGAGTGATGACTTGTCTAACATTTTTTGGCAGAATTCTACGAATAGCCACTGGGAGAACACTACAAGAAAAAATGATTTTACCTACTGCTTAAATCCGTAGGTAACAGCAAAAATCCGTGGGTAAATCAGTATTACCCACGGATTACCCACGGACAAAAATCCGTAGGTAAACTGGGCGTAGGTAATTTACCTACGAAAATTGAGTCCGTGGGTAATTAAAGTCGTGGGTAATACCCACCAACTCCAGTCCGTGGGTAATATCAACCAACTCCAGTCCGTGGGTAATACCCACCAACTCTAGTCCTTGGGTAATGTGGATAAATTCGTACATGATTCTTCATGCATTAAAATGTTCATTTTAATTGAATTTTATGAAACATTCAAAATATCCAACATATCCTACAATCAAGCATCATTCAATACACCTAACAAAAAATAAAATCCTCATTTAATTTCAAATTGAAACATAACATATATAGTTGAATTCTCATCATACAAAGTAAATCAAAGATAATATAATTCTAAAGTAAAGTAAACTTCAAACATAATCCAACATAATCAACATTGTAAATAAACTTGAACCATAATCAAATACTCAAAGCCTAAAAATCCTAATAGTCTCCAAAATGTCCAGGTTGTCCATGCTCATTGTGTTGTTTGTTGGGTGGTTGCTCATGCTCATTTTCTTGTTGCCTGGATGATTGTTGTTGTGGCTTCTGTTGTTGAACTTCTTGTTCAAATGCACTTCTTGAATGAGGTGGAAGTATAGGAAGAACCAGATTAAGCAATGCTTTCATTTGTTGACTAAGTTTGTCATTGTCTTCCCTAAGTTGTTTTATCTCCCGAGTTTGTTCTGAATCATGAGAGGAAGTCGAAGGTTCATGATATGTGAGAGTATTTCCAGATTTAAACTTACGAGCAAGCTCTCCAACCCCATATTCGACCTTTCTTTTTGCCACCTACAACAAGAAGCCAACTTTCAGTTCTAAATTTGTCTTCCTCTACAAGATCTACAGGAGATGATTCAGATTGTGACATAGAAGATCCAACTTATGATCTGGCTTGAGTAAATATACTTTCAAATTGTTCCTGTTATTCATATATGATATTAGTGTTATTCATACAGTACATTACTAAAATAAAGAAAAATAACAATAACAAATGTAACTTACAATTGTCCTTCTTGATCTTTCATCAACAAATTCACCATTACTCTTCCATTTATGAGTCTGCTTAAATACCTCATCAATATGTGCAGGACGACCCAACACTTTTGCCTATGAACAATATAAATAATATTATGGTTATACAAGCCAATATCATATATTGTATAATAGAATAATATGTAATCATAAAGTATAATTCAAAATCAATTACACTCAAAATTCAATACAACATATATGTTTTGTATACGTACCATGCGAATGGCATGCTCATGTGTAGTTATGGAGCCACCAGTGTGTAAAGAACCACCCGTGTCAGATGCTCGATTTTTTTGCGCTTGAATACACTTGGCACGAAAGTCAGGTGAATTCCACTTCGATAGCAAAGAACTCCACACTTCATCAAACATCCAATTAGGCTTTTTTCCAGTTTTTCTGGCTTCCCTAAACATTTCTGATAGCCTATGTGCGGCTTTGGAGTGGAAGTTTTTTCTAATCATTTCCTCATGTTCAGGTTTCCAACTGAGTTATGTCTGTATAAACACAAAATGTGTACTTAAAAATGAGAAACTTTGTGAATACGTGACATTAAAGAAATAATAACTAAAGAAATATAACATTGCATCCACTATTAATAACTTAACATTGCATATTAAATGAGAAAAATTACTTTAAAACTTTGGAAGAAGATTTCTCTATCTGTATCAGTCATTGAACGCCATGTAAGCCAAGGTTCACGATATTGTTGCTTAATGGTCATTGTGATTGCCTGTGATGCAACCCTACAGGGATGAAACCTGAAAAAAACAAGGTTGAAATTATTAGACAATAAATTGATTAAAGAAATAATATTAAATATGTTATTTATAATTATTACTTACCCAAGACCATAAGGAGAAATCATAGGAAGAGGATGACCGAGTGTGAGATTGTCGTCCGCAAATGTTTGATTGTTCATCACCTCCATTAGTATATATTTGTGGACCTTCCTCAATAGGAGAATCACCAATTATAGAAGGCATTGGAAGTGGTGAGGGTGTTGGTGAGGGTGTTGGTAATGGTGTAACCATTGGCAATGGTGATGGTACTGATGATGTTAAGGGTGTTGTAACTGGTGGGGAAGGTGTTGATGCAACAACTGGGGTTGGAGATGATATGATGGGAGGAAAGACTCTTCTTGATTGAGGTGGTATGTTTGCCATCCTAGGACATGGGAAATATGCAACTGTAGGTGCAACACCTTCTGAGATAGGGGTGAGACCTGGGGAAGGAGAACATGTATGTTCAGGAGTTGGGGATGGGGAAGGTACAAGTGCAATGGGTGCAAGGGGTGGGATATCTACTTTAAGCACATATCGTGGTCTTCTACCCTTCATTGCCCTTTTCTGCTTATTTTGACTAGATAAGAAAAGTTTTGGTTGGTCACATCTTTCCGAAGACATATCTATAACAAAAATGATGTTATCAATTATAAATGAAAACAACATCCTAAAATTAAAAACATACAACATAATATAAATTTGTTTCATAGAAAAATCATTATGTTATGAACAAAAAATAAGCATCACTAACAATTGTTAAACATTGATCCAATTTCAATAAAGATATTCCTAAGTAATAATTCAATCATCATCAAATTCATCATCTTCATTGTCTTCTTCTGAATCATTTCGTTTAAGTTGCTCATCTTCACTATCCTCTTCAATATAAACATCTTCGGTGTCCTCATTTTCACTATCTTCAAACTCTTCTTCATTGTCCTCTTCGTTCTCCTCTTCAAACTCTTCTTCATTATCTTCCTCCACTTGTTCAACATAAACCTGTGAATGTTGGAATCCCGAAATACCTTCAACTTCAATTACTTCATTTGCATGTGTCATTTCATCTATTTGGTAAGGAACATCATCTTCCATATCAAGAGATTCAATGCGACCTCTAGGCTTTGTTTTAATTGCAACACACCAACCTTTTTTGTCTTTTCTTGATGACGGATATGGGACATACTATACTTGTCTTACATTATTTGCAATGATAAATGGATCAAAAGGTAAATATCTTTTTTCCATATGAATGTCCACAATTCCATATTTAGGATCCACAATTGTACCTCTATGTGAAGGATCAAGCCAATTACAATAAAATACCACCACTTTCTTTGGGGAGCCTGAAGTGTTGTACTCTAGCTCATATATGTGTTCAATGATCCCATAGAAATCATCGTGACCTCCTTCTGTGAGCCCTTTTACATAAACACCGCTATTTTTTGTTTGTTTTCCCTTACTCCATGCATGAGTGTGAAATTTTCACCCATTAACAAAGTAAGTGTGCCATTCATTAGCACATGTGAAAGGGCCATATGACAATTCCTTTAAGTGTACGTTTCTCACATTTAAGGGCTCACTTGTAACCTACGAAGGCAAGACATCAATTAAAATTTATTAGGTTATATAACACATAACTTGATCACAATGAAATATACGTACTTGATCCTTAAACCATTTAGGAAAATGTTGATGTATATCATTTGACGCATTCGATTGCAAGAATGAACTGTGACACATATCAATAAAATCAGGAAGAATTTATTTAGAGGACCAATTTTGACCAAAATCAGCAATGTTTGATATACTTACTCAAGGTATGATTTTACTTCATTGCAATTGATCAAAATATGAACATGCACAGAATTCCATTCTTTATGGTTGAACCAATGGATAACTTTTTCCCTGAAGAACGACCGGGCTGGTTAAAGATGGATAACATTGATGGCGAGCCTTGACTTGTATGAGGTATTTCATTTCTAAGATTTCGTGGTGACAACATGAAATTTTTGAAATAGTGGGAACAAAAGTGAATTGTCTCTCGGTGCAAGTAAGATGCACAAATTGATCCTTTAATTCGAGCCTCATTTTTGATTGACCGTTTAGAATCACCCATAAACCTTTAAAATAAAGTAAATGGAGATGGATTTAGAAAAATAATTGAAGTATTTTTAAGAATTAACAATGATATTTTGTCATACCTTTTGAATGGATACATCCATCTATATTGAACTGGTCCACCAAGTCTTGCTTCATTTGTAAGATGAATCGGGAGGTGTTCCATTGAATCAAAGAATGCAGGGGGGAATATTCTATCCAACTTGCAAAGAATGATTGAAATGTTTTCTTCCATTCTAACCAAGTCATGATCCCTTAATGTTGTCGAGCACAAATCTTTGAAGAAATGGCTAAGTTCAACAAGTGGATTCAAAACATGCATTGGTAATGCACTAAATGCAATAGGAAGTAAACACTCCATGAATATATGTCAATCATGAATTTTCATCGCATGTATCCTCCCCTTGTCTACATCTACACATCTTGCCAAATTTGAGGAATAACCATCAGTCATACGAAGTTCTTTTATCCAGTGATAGACTAACTTCGATTCCTCATTAGTTAAAGTGTAATTTGCTTTTGGTTTTAAAATCTTCCCATTAGATTGCAACTTCAACTCCAAATCAGGTCTCCAACAATACAATGATAGGTCTTTTCTTGCCTTATCATTGTCCTTTGTCTTACCTTTGACATCCATGACGGTGTTGAATTTATTGTCAAAGAAATTCTTCTCTATATGCATAACATCAAGATTGTGTCTCAATAAATTATCTTTCCAATATGGAAGATCCCAAAAGATACTTCTTTTTGTCCAATTGTGTCACTCTCCATAACCTGGTAATTTGGACATGTGAGGCTCATCTATGATTGTTGGTACATTCTTAACTGTATGATAAACCTCTTCAGATGTCAACATAGACGGTGGTCCACCCATTTCAACTTTGGCCTTTATGAAAGCCTTTTTATTCTTCCTGAATGTATGAGTGTTAGGAAAGAACCTGCGATGTGAGTCAAACCAACTATTCTCTTTTCCATGTTCTAACCTAAAGGCCTTTGTGTGCTCCATACAATATGGGCAAGCCAATTTCCCTTGAGTCCCCCAACCTGACAACATGCCATATGCAGGGAAATCGTTAATTGTCCACATCAAACTTGCTCGCATCATAAAATTTTGCTTCCTTGAAACATCATATGTTTGAACACCACTCCACAACTTTTTAAGATCATCAATAAGTGGTTGTAAATAAACATCAATACAAGCCTTTGGATTATGTGGACCAGGAATGAGACAACTCAAAAACATATAAGGTCTTGACATGCACATTTCAGGAGGAAGGTTATATGGGGTGACAATTACTGGCCAACAAGAGTAAGGTTTTGCTGATGCTTGAACAAATGGATTAAATCCATCAGAGCATAGACCAAGTCGTATATTACGTGGCTCAGCAGCAAAATCAGGATGTACTTGATCAAAAATTTTCTAGGCTTGACCATTAGAGGGGTGTCGTAACACTCCTGAAGGTCTTCTATTATCATAGTGCCATGTCATTTGTCCTGCAGTTTGCATGGATGTAAACAATCTTTGCAATCTTGGAATTATAGGCAAATAGAACATTGTCTTCATTGGAATGGGTTTTCTTTTACTTGTTCCAACTTTTGGGTCATGATATCGTGCTTTATGACAGAATTTGCATTGTAGTAGGTGTCCATCATTTTTCCCATATTCATTATCATAAAAAAACATACAACCTTTTATACAACAATCTATCCTCGTAGCCTTCAACCCCTACATTGACACTTGCCTCTTGGCATCATAATAACTTTTTGGCCAAACCCTCTTTTATAGGTGTAACATCCAACAACATTTTTGTAATAAAATCCAAACATTGGTCAGGAACATTCCAATTAGACTTGCAAGCTAACAACTTGACACATATTGATAATTTAGAATCTATAGCCCCTTCAAACAATGGCTTATTAGCTTCTAACAACAAATCATAAAAACTTTGAGCTTCTTCATTGGGAGGCTCCTCTGTGTTATTAAAATTGGATGGTTCAAATGTTTCATGTTGCCCAAGAGCATCATACACCATGTCTTGCATTGCCATAAATTGTTCACTTTCATCCACATGTACACCACTACTTGAAACACCAACATGATTGTCATTACCATGTGGCATTTGTTCACCATGATGAATCCAAACATAATAATTAGGCATGAAACCGTTCTTAAAGAGGTGAACCTTGACCATTTCAATTGGAAAAATCTTTGTACAATGACATTTATTGCATGGACATCTAAGCTTGTTTTCATTCAAATAAGTTTGTTGTTGACAAGCTTTAATGGAAAACTCTTCAACCCCATTCACAAAACTTTCTTTTAAACCACCTCTACCAGTATAACATCTATCATACATCCAAGTACGATTTGAATAAAACCAGTCCATGTTCTGTAAACAAAATCATAAAAATAGAATCTTAATTAACTAAATTCTTATTCAAGAATAAATCATAATGTTAACAATAAAGTAGGTAATAATTATATTTTTCAATTACATGAACCATATATAAACTTTTTAATTAACAATAAAATAGGTAATAATTAACACAATTAAAATAAAATAAAAAACATCATAAATATATAGCATGAGATTCAAAAGTATTTTTTATGCATAGGATTTGACAACTAAATACCAGAACCAACACCATAAAATGAAAAGTAACCTTCTTCCAGCAACAAATAGTTCAGCCTTGAGTCAACAAATTTCTCCAAATGCCCTGTATGCTAGTGATGAGTATCCAGCCCTGAACCTAAAATACAAAAAGTTATCAAATCACTGTGATTTGTATATTAATATACTACTATTTGATTACTTAACTTTTTTTGTTTTAAAAGATTACAATAACAGGTTAAGGGTACTGTTAAATATATAAGTAATAAAAGTTGCATATAAAAATTCGATAAGAAAAATTATAAATGATTAAAAGATCAAAAGATCAAAATTTCATTTAAATTAGGGTCTGATTTCGATTTTTAACGAAAATAATAATTGGACTTACTTAAATGAATTTGGAATCATAATTACGTAGGCCACCCAAACGGAAGGTCAAATTGGGCTTAGCTATAGATACTCTGGAGGCATAAAAGTTGAGAATTTAATAATATAAACTATCAGGCATGTCCTAATTGGCCTAAAGAAGTCAAACAGAGAGAGAACATATAATAAATAAAAGTACCACTTTTAACTAAAATAAGAGTTTAAAAAAACTTGTCAACCATGAAATCCAACAAAACAATACCAAAGTCTTTAAAATTGCACATTTATTGGCTTCGATTAAGGTTAGAATAGTATAACAGAATATGTTAATATACCAAGAGAAAAACTGATACAATAAATTAGGTAAAAATTAAGAGAAAAATAGTAATTTACATAGATGTAATGTATCATGCATGATAAAAGTTCATAATAAATAACAATCTATAGATAGATCTTACATATAAAATTAAGATCATTCAATCATTTTATACATGTTTTAGGATAAAAAATAAAAACATAAGTTTAATTAATATTTTCCGCGGTCATTTTTTACCATCATTTAACCATTCTTTTTTGACACCGATCTTTTATATTGTTTAGATAAGTGATCTAACTAATTCCATATTGAATTAGCCAAACATTTTTATTTATATTAACAAACAAAATAATATTTAAGAATATCAGGTTAAATATTTTTAATTATAAAATAAGATAATAGTTATTTTTTTTAGGGTCGGTCAAAATTTATTTATTTTTATTTTATAACTCCTCTCGATCATCTTTTTTCACTTTATATATTCATTTTCTGTTTTAAGATTTGGAATGACTGTATTTATAAATAATTCCTAGGCACTTGAGGCCTTGTTGGGGTTATAAAATAATTTTAACACTAATGCAAACAAGTCAACATAGTTAAAAAAAAGGATAAATGTGATGCAGATATAATGTGATCCAACATCCACTAAAAAGGGCTATAAAACAAAAATAAACTCTTAAAAAAGGCCAAGAATCACCATTTAGGAGAACTAGGAGCTTGCAAAAAGTAAAGTGTTGTCACTAAAATTAGATGGGATACCTTTGAAATCAACAAACATTTGTTATTATTATAGTATCAGATACCCAATAACTAGGAACTTTGGATTGATTTCACAATGGAAACAAATAATAAGATTTTTGTATATTATTTTTCCATAATAATTACAAATAACATGTTTTAGTTGTATTTTGGTGAGCTGCAAAGGTACCTGTGACAGAGTAATTGTATTCAGGGGAAGCAAAAAGAATGCTACCAGCTGCAACAATCTTCTAGTGAAAAGCTTCAACTGCTGATGGGTAAGTGTCGTCTATCTCAAGATCCGTATTTAGAAAGGGCAACGGCGAAGTATCAACATACTCTGCCTTACTATGCTTTCTTTGGTCAGTTGAATCGCTATCAAAATAAACTAAAATAATATTAAAGTTCCAAACATAACATATACAAAGCATCTAAAAATGAAAATCTACTAAACATTTCATTAATCGATTTAAACAATATACTAAAGAAGTTAACTACTAAAAATTAGAATAATACATCAGAATCAGTTTCAAAAAAATCTACATATTTTGAAAGATATCTTCCTAAAACCAATATTTGAGAAAATAATTTTATAAAAAGATGGAGGGATGGTGCGAATAGAAAAAGAAATGAATAAAAGTGTTTGAGATACATAGCAAAAAGCAAGCTAAGGCCAAGTTATCGGGCCGAAGGTGGACCTTTCGGTTGAATGGTAAAGGTATTGTGATTGCAAGGGTATTGTGATTGCTAGGGCACAGCGCAGGAAGACGGTGATTCTAAGCATGAATGAAGCATACTTTAGTCTTTAGGAAACACACAACACAGAAGAACCACTTCACTTTGCATTTGCACCAGTGTCCGTCACATTCCCATTCCCATTCCCTTTTTGTTACCATATATTCCCATTCCTCTTATCCAGTGATCTAAATCTCTTCATTTTTTCAATTTTCTTTAATTCACTCCTAAATTCAACATTCAAATTGTTGTTCCTAGAATCCCTATTCTGTTTTCAGAATAAATTAAAAATCATAACAAATGAATAAAGTTAGAGTGTGTGTTAGAAACCAACCGGCACGAACAAGGCCTATGCTGTAAGATCCTTTCTAAAAAGACCAACCCTAAGAGATGAAGAAGGAACCACGCCACCACCGTGGGTCCGAAGGAGTCGGGCTCCGGAATGAACCTTGCAGCAGCGCTGGTGCCGGAGGGGCAGTTACGGGAATCTTGATGCGGCTGTTGGAGGAGACGGAGGGTTGTGGGGATGCGACAGTGGGCAATGATTCGGTGTGCTTTAGGTTACCATTTTGGGGAAGAAATTAGGAGAGTGTTGTGGAGAAGATGGGAGGGAACTGGAAGTCGAAGGATCTTTTGGAGGGAATTTTTAAGTGAGCTAAAACATTTTTTTTTATATTTTAATTATTTTTATCTACGGACTAAGTATGTTATCCACTGCAGCATATTTTCCCACCATCTTTTATCTGTAAGTAATATATTTCTTTTTTATTTTCTTTATCTTTTAGGATTAATGACATTACCCACGGAATTATCAGTAGATAAACTCAATTTACATACAGAAAAAAGTTGGTGGGTAATTATCCGTGGGAAAAATGACTTTTTCTTGTAGTGGAAGGTCTTGCATCAGAACATGACAATCATGAGATTTTAAGCCCATAAGTTTCAAATCTTTCATTGATACAAGACTTTTGATATTTGAAGAGTATCCTTGTGGTACTTTAACTCCTTGCAAACACCCACAGAAACTGATCTTTTCAGATTTTGACAAAGTGTGACAAGCTGGTGGCAAGTACGTTCATTTACCATGAGATTGTGGTCGTAACTCCAACCGAACACCAATCTCAACCAGATCTTTACGAGCATTTATTCCATCCTTTGTCTTTCCTTTAATATTTAGCAATGTCCCAATTATACTATCACAAACATTTTTTTCCACATGCATTACATCTATGCAATGTCTGACATCTAACTTTGACCAATATGGAAGTTCAAAGAATATCGATTTCTTCTTTCATATGTTTTTCATACCACTATGCTTGAGGGTTTTCCATAAGTGACTTCGACCTGGCACACTTGGTTATAGACTTGCTCACCAGTTAAAGGTGGAGGTATTGTTCTGTCTTCCTGACAACTATTAAAAGCTTTTTTTTGACTTACAATAAGGGTGATTATGTTTCAAAAACCTTCGATGACCAATGTAACATGTCTTCCTCCCATGTTTTAGCTAAGGTTAACTTGTGTTCTCTTCACATATCGGGAAAACATGATGTCCTTTAACACTATAACCACTTAGATTTCTATATGCCGGGAAATCATTAATTGTGCAAAATAACAATGCTCGCAAATTGAAATTGACCTTTTCATATGCATCAAAAACCTCAAGACCTTCATCCCATAACAACCTCAAGTCTTCTATCAGAGGACTTAGATAAACATTTATGCCATTTCTAGGTTACCTTGGTCTTGATATCATCATAGACAACATTATATATTTTCTCTTCATATGTTGAAAAATAAGATGGCCAATGTTCAAGAGGGTGGGGTGGGGGGCATTAATTGAACAATTTACTCATTTTGAAAATTGAAAGTTTGAATGAGATCTTTTCTGAATCTATGATTACAATGAGAATGCCACACAAAAAAAAAACAAGTTGAATTCACAAACAGCTTGTTAAAAGATATGACCAAGTATGTTCATACCAGAAAACAACTTGTTAAAATCAGAAACAACTTGTTAAAACAATTCTGGCAGTTCTGGAAAATTACAATTAACAGGTTGAAATTAAAAAACAATCTGTTAAAACTTTGTTCCAGTACTTAGACAATTTTCACTCTACAACAAATTTAACAGGTTAAAAGTAGAATTCAACAAGTTGAATTTCTAGTACTGCAGCTGTATTAAAACCAGTAAAACAATATGATCAAATCAAGTTTGCTAAGAGCTAAATAATATCCCAAAATAGTTTTGAAATCACTAAAAGAAATTATATAGTTCTAAGCAAATTTTAAAGCAAGATGTAAACTAGAATTGATCAAACCAAGTTGAATGTGATATAATGTAATGCACCAAAAAGTTAAAAACTTTATGCAACCAGATTTGATGGACCAGAATACAGCAGACCACGATTCAAATTTCAAAGCAATACTATGATGAAAACCATTGCTATTACTCTTTGAACATTAATCAAGTACAAATCTATTCACACAAAATAGCACTCAATATTTCACTTGTAATTCTAAATTTCTTTTAAAGTGAAAAACCAGATTAAGAATTCTAAATTCAGTGAGCAGATTTCAGTATATCGCAGAAGAGAATCAATCATAGCAAAATAACCAGTTTCAGTCAGGCTCCTATGCAAGCATATCAACTTCAATTTTAATCAAACTCAATTTAGGAATCATGTAAATGAAATCGACCAGTTATATGCAAGATTCCAGTAGTTGTAGTATCAATTCACTGAGGTTTCAAAACAATCAAAGTTGATTCAGATCAGATTACAAAATGAACAATACACAACTAGTAAGTAGTTTAACACATAAGAAGCAGAATCAAAGTATGCAATTAATCACCATTCAACAATTAAGAATCTATGATATTGATACGATAGTAAAACACAAAGTTTTAATAGGTCAGACTTGATTTTAACCAATTAAAATAACAACCAGAATTAATATTGCAAATCTGTCCAGAATTTAACAGGTTATTCTTCAATTTTAACAATTGTTCTTAACTATAGAATTGTATAAGGCACAATTGCAATTCAAAAATTAAAAGAGAGAGGGAAAAGAAGATTGTACAAATGTTTTTATATTGGTTCACCCAACCACTTGGGCTACGTCCAGTCCCTTGCTACCACTTGCAAGGATTTCAACTAATTCAATCAAAGTTTACAATCAAATCACACAACAACCCTTCTTGAACCATACAAGAAGGCCTTCTACCCTCTTGCGCAACCCCACCGCACAAGATGAACACCCACAGTGTCAAAGCAGTACGCCACTACAGATTTGAATGCAAACACACCAATACAACAATTCAATTATACAATTCTCTCAATAACAATGCTTAAAAATACCTATTAAGCACTAATCAATCTAGAAACTTATCAAGAACACAATACAACTTGAAAATTCAATTAGGCAGCAACCAAGTACAGTCAAAAACCCAAGGAAGAACACTTATCTTCACAAGACAGTTGTTGCCATGCTAATTGAATCAAATCCAAGCAAAACTTTCTTCAAGTATTAGAGATCATTAATGAATTTCGAAATCAAAAGCAATTTGTTCTCACTATTGGTTTTCCCTCCAAGAAACTCTCTTGAAAACTCTTGAAACTCTTTGAAAACCTCTTTTGAAGTCAAATTATTTTTACAAAATGCGCGCAACACCCTTTTAAACATGTGACAGCTTAAACTGTCAGAAATTTGACATGTTGATTTTGAAATTTAACATGCTAAATTTGGGTCTGCAGCACTAATTTTTCTAAAATGTTTTTGAAATGCTATTTTCACTTAACTATGAGTAAGAGCAATGCTAGTACTTGATAGATTGACACAAACTAATGCATGAAAGTCTTAATCCAAGTAAGAACTACCCCAAACCTAAAGTCTAGTGTTTCCAAGTGATTTCTTCATCAAATTAACACTTTAGGATGGTCTTCACTAGCTCCAACAATCTCCCCCAATTTATTGAAGACAATTCTTGTGGTTTGGTGGGTAGTGCATTAGTCAAGCTCATGCTTTCTTCTCCCCCATACTATAAGCCCTACAAAACTTTTCTACACAATTTCCACAACATACCAGAACTACAGTGAAATTCAATAGGTTAAAAATAACATGTTAAAAACATAACCAGTAGTTCAACAGTTTAGTTCAACAGTTTGGTTCAACAGTTTAGCAGTTTAGGGGAAGCATGTAAATGGGTCAAATATGGTTACAAACCACACATATTTCTCCCCCAATTGAACTCGTCAAGTTGGGACTAAAAACAACATTAAGAAAAAAAAAAAAACAAACACACATCAAGTTCATTATGAAAATGCAGCAAGTAGGATGATGCATGATGCAGCAGATTAGAGGTTAAAGTTGTTAAGAGTGTCATGAATATCACCAATCTGCTGGTAGAGCTGTGTGAAATGTGTAATGCAGTACTCATGATGTGCACGCTGCTCCTCTGTCATATTATCCAGGCTTGAAAGCACCATTCTCTCAAAAGTGGACATGGCTTCCTCTTGTGGTGCTAGTGGAACAGATGGAAGCATAGGTGCTGCTGCTTTAGGTTCAGGATCCTCTGCATCTTCTTGAGCACCTATTCCACTGGTTCTAGCTCCGACACTATCTCCACCCTTATATGTCCAAGCTCCATCCAGTTTTTGCAGTCCAATACAGTGCAACATGGGTTCTCTTATTTCACTAGATTGTTTAAGGTTTTCAGTTAGCTCATCCACAACATCTAATTCAAAAAATTCAATCATTCTTGAGATGAGGATGGCATATGGCAGTTTATAATCGTTCAACTTCTGTGCCTTGAACATGTGGTCCTTCATGGTGAATACCCAATCAACTTTCACCTTATTCACCAAGCAATAGAGTAACATTAAGTCCTCTTCCGTGAGGGTAGCATGATTGCTCCCCCTAGGTGTGAGAATCCATACTATTAATAGTTTCAAGATCCTTTGAGTGATGGCTAACTTCCCAACTCCAAAGGACTTTACCTCCTCATTTGGATTTCGCATGCATGTCTTGAAAAACTGTGTTTTATTGAAGTCTATAAAATATATTTTGACCAAGTTCAAGAGGGGGGTAAATTGAACACCTTTAAAACTTTTCGCAAATGTATTTTTCAATGTGAGAAATGAAAAATCTTCAAAGAAACTATTCAAGATGATATAAATTGCAATCAGCAAAGGTTCAAAACAAATTCCATAATAAAGGCAGTCACATAGAATTAGTAAACTGAAGACAGATTTTAATTCTGGACAACTAGTAGACTGTTAAGCAAGCTTTAGAAAAAATACAGTGTGAAGTAAAAATAGTATTTAAAGATTAATCCAAGAAATCAAAGAGTTAGATCAATTCTAAATTTATTATGAATTATAGATTAAAGAACCTATTATCAAACGAAACAACCTTTGTTTAATGTATTAAAACTATTTTTAACCAGTAATTGTGGAAAATCAACTTTTTTGGAAAAACTGATTAATGAACAGTGAACCCAGTAAGTTGCGAAATTGTTGATTTACAGAAAACTAGTATTCTGGTTATGGATTAGATTCAGAAATGTCAAGAATAGACTATATTTAAATATAATATATGTTTTCAAAAGTTACTTAAAATGTTTTCAGAATGTTAAGGAAATTATTCAATTAACAAGGTTTAACAGATTCTAAAAATTCAAAATTCAAGAAAAACAGTAAGATTTATCAAGAATAGTCAAGAGAGAACAAGACACGGCAAATTATCTTGGTTCACCCTTCCACAAGGGCTACGTCCAGTCCCTTACACCACTGTAAGGATTTCCACTATGAAAAAGATCTAACAGATCAATTTACAACATAATCTTGCAACCCGTAAGAATACACTGCACCCTGCAGAAAATAACCCGCTGAAACCTACAGCAGATAAAGAACCATACAGTATCCACTGAATAACCCAGAAAACTGCTTACTGATCCCCTCAGCAAGTTACAACCTGTACAGAACCCATTGTACAAACAGAATTACCACGCCAGGTAACTCACACCAGAATAGAATTCAGTACAATGAAAGAATTCAAATAATCATAATGGCACAAACACTTCTATACAAGAACAAATTGCAAAAGTAATAAAACAAGAGTATAGAAGGCTTATTCAGAATAATCAGATCAGCAGTATAGCAACAATAGTCAATTCAAAGTTCTAGCAGTATTGAAAAAATAGTTCTTGAAGAGCTTTTTAAATGATCTTGATCACAAAAACTGTTAAGGCGCTTTTTCTCTCTCTTGGAAAACTCAGAGTACTTGATTGGAAAATGATTCAGAATGATTTTGTTATGTTCCAAAATTTTGTGCCAGCTATTTATAGACAACTGTCATTTAAAATTCAGTCGATTGTTTTGTCAAATAGTCGACTGTTTTTCTCCAGTTAGTTAAAACAGTTGTTCAAAACTCAAAATCTGATTTTAGTAATTTCTCAAAACCTTAGTTAAATCAGATTTGAAAACATGGAGCTTATCCTTGAATGAAAATGCTTATATTGCTGAATTGAATCAAACTTGCCACACAACACACAATCCTAAGTTCTAGACCGAGCCTTTCAATCTTCATGATATCTTCATGCAGTCCACATATGATCACATGATCTTGAACTTCTTCACATGGTTGGCTTCATCAAATCTTCACAGCAACTAACTGGTGCTAACAAAGTACTCCAAGGCCTTTCTCTCAATTTGTTGACCCTCATGTCATAGTTCAGTGATGGAAAACCACTCTTCTTGGTGTTATTAACATGTCAACACCTTTCACATGAGTGCTCATGTTTTGGCCATCAAATATGAGATTTGTGTAAAACACCTTTCACTAGATTCGGATAGATGCACCCGTTCATTCCAAGGAATTTTCTTAGCTTTTGGTAGTTTAGAATGCTTAAGATCTCATCCAGTTGCTGCTTCTTCAACCACCTTGAGGTAATATACTTTGGTGCTATCAAGCTTTTTCGGCTATAGTTGTGAATATACACTTGCATTTGCTCACTATCACCACTGAACCAGCTCTCCACACGACCTTAATCTTCCACTTCTTGGCTTGAGGATGAAGTTCTCACACGTTTGGTGGGTGTGGATGAAGACATGGCTACTATTTTTAAAAGGAAAATATACAGAATGACAAGCAAGTGTGTGCCGTTTTTAGGTGCAGTGGAGTATAAAATGCATGCAAGTATGCAATAGTTATGTCTTATTTAACAACCAATTTTTCAAATCAAGAAGTATGAGACTGTATGGCATGTGATAGTGTCCTAGCCATGTGCAATTACAACCAACAAACCTGCATTCAAACCTGCCCAGTCCAAGATTCTTTTGTACAGTAGAATCTGAATTTTGCAGGGTGTCTTTTTGACCACTTTAACCAATTGTGCTCTCTTATGTTCAGCTGGTATGGAACTTGATATTTCTGAGACTTTAATTGATGCTCACGGGTCTTATGGTGTTGTGTATCACCTCTTGGATAGTTTGGAATCACTACAGCTGCTCCACAAGACCTGTCATAGCACGTTAGTCTCTAAAACATCAAACTACCATAGAGCAAAAATTTTTTTATTCTTTGAACCATTTCTGTCGAGTTGTGCCTTTTTCATTGAACCAATTGATCATTTCTAATGGGTGTCACGGGTCGTAAGGCATTGTATGTGTCCTGTTGAATCATTGGATGTCACTGTAGATGCTTCCCAAGCCAACTTTTGCAATTAATTCACTAAAAACAATAAGTTGTCAACACTGCAGTACTGATTTTAACAGGTTAAATTCGAAAATCAACATGTTAAAATTGCTACTATCCAAGTAATTTTCAGGCTGACAGAAAAAAAACAACAACTTACTTTTGACAATACCATGTTAAAATTCACTAGTATACATGCTGCAATAGATTTTCAACAATAAAAAATCAGTAGATTAAAAATTCCTTATTTCATTACTATTAGCTTTGAACATGCCAAAAAATAGTTTCAATGCAAAAAATTACTCAATAACACTTAATAGCATATAATTAGAGAGGCAATATCAATTTAGAACATTTTAAACATCTAAGATACCCAATTTGGTTCTTAGATGATTAAACCTTTCTCCTGCCAATGGTTTGGCAAGTTGCTTATTTGTTTCAATAAACTCCACTTCACAATCTCCATTGCTCACATGATCACGAATGAAGTGATGCCTAATCTCAATGTTTTTTGTCCTAGAGTTCTGCACAAGATTTTTAGTAAGGTTAATAGCACTTGCATTATCACACTTAAGAGGTATTTTAGAAAGACTTAGCTCGAAGTCACTTAGTTATTGTTTGTGCCACAGTATTTCTGCACAACAACTCCTAGCTACTATATACTCCACTTCAGCTGTTGAAAAGGCAACACAAGCTTACTTTTTGCTATGCCATGAAATCAAGCTAGCACCTAGTAGATGACACATCCCACTGGTACTCTTGCGATCTAGCTTACATCTGGCAAAGTTTTAGTCTGAATAGCCTATCAAGCTCAATGAGACTCCTCTAGGATACCACAATCCTACATTGATAGTTCCCTTCAAGTACTTTAAGATCCTCTTCCCAACTTTAAAGTGTGATTCCTTTGGGTTAGATTGAAACCTGACACACATACAAACACTAAACATGATATCAGGATGACTAGTTGTTAGATATAATAATGAACCAATTAGTCCTCTATATTTTGTCTGGTCTACAGAAACTCCCTTCTCATCCAAGTCAAGGTAGCAACTAGTAGATATCGATGTTGAAGCTTCCTTGCATTTGTCCATCTCGAATTTCTTCATAAGCTCTTTGCAGTACTTAGATTAACACAGAAATGTCCCATGCTCCATCTGTTTCACTTGCAATCCAAGGAAGAAGTTTATGTCTACTAATTAAACTTCTTCCTTGCATAGCTGACAAAAACTTTTGACAAAGAATTTCATTAGTAGACCCAAAAATCATATCATCAACATAGACTTGTACTAGAATAATATCAGAATTAAGCTTTCTAATGAAAAGAGTTTTATCAACTTTCCCTCTTTCATAGCCTTGAGAGGTTAGGAAGTTGCTCAATCTTTCATACCACTGCCCTGAGGCATGCTTCAAACCATAAAGAGCTTTTTGCAGTTTGTATACATGATCTGGATGGCTGTGATCCTCAAAACCTAGAGGCTGTGAGACATATACTTCCTAATCTATGTAACCATTTAAGTAAGCGCTTTTCACATCCATCTGAAAAATTTTAAAACCAGACAAACATGCATATGCAAACAATAGTCTAACAGCTTCTACTCTAGCAACAGGAGCACATGTTTCACCAAAATCAATACCTTCTTCTTGAATATACCCCTTATCTACCAGCCTAGCTTTGTTTTTAACTATTATGCCCTGTTCATCTAACTTTTTTCTAAAATCCCGTTTAGTGCCAATAATATTCATATCAGATGATCTAAGAACTAAAACCCAAATATTATTCCTAGTGAATTGGTTAAGTTCATCATGCATAACATCAATCCATTTATCATCACTCAAAGTAATATCAATAGAAGTAAGTTCAATTTGAGAGACAATTCACAAAAATTATTAAAAGTGCGTCTAGAAGAAATTCCCTATTCAATTTGGCTAATGATGTTGTCAAGGGATTAATCCCTAGGAATCCTCCACTCTTTAGGTAGATCTGTATTTCTCACAGGTGCAGGTGGTACTCCTTCATGAGTTGGTGCTTCTTGTTCCGCTGCCTCTCCATTAGACTCATTATCAAAAAAATTCAACCTGTTGAATTTCTAAATCAGTCGACTGTTATTCTGCAGCAACTCACTATTATTTTCCTCTTCCTCTGCGCTGTTCTTATTACCATCTTGCAAATCAAGGTTAGTCTCATCAAATACCATAAGCACAAATTCTTCCACACTCATAATAGGTTTATTATAAATTCTATATGCATGACTATGAGAAGAATAACCAATGAAAATGCCATCATCAGCTTTGGCATCAAACTTGCGAATATTATCTTTGCCATTATTTAAAACAAAACATTTACATCCAAACACTTTAAAATGACTAATGGTTGGCTTTCTTCCCTTATAAAGCTCATATGGGGTCTTTTTCGAAATAGGCCTGATCAAAACACGATTCAAAACGTAACAGGCAGTATTCACAACATCTGCCAAAAAATACTTTGGAAGATTAGAATCATTTAACAAAGTTTGAGCAAGTTCTTCCAAAGAATGATTTTTCCTCTCCACAACTCCATTTTGTTGTGGGGTTCTTGGAGCGGAAAAATTGTGTTTGATGTCATGTTTGTTACAAAAACTTTCAAATCTCTCATTTTCAAACTCACCCCCATGATCAGACTTTATAGAAGAAATATTGCAATTATTTCCATTTTCTAAAACTCTAGCAAGATGTTTAAAAACTGTGAATGCATAATCTTTGGATACAATGAACAATGTCCAAGTAAATCTAGAAAAATCATCAACAATGACAAGTCCATAGCAGTTACCACCTAAGCTCATAGTGCGAGAAGGACCAAATAGATCCATGTGAAGCATCTCAAGGGGTCTAGTAGTGGAAACAAAATTTTTGGATTTGAAAACATTTTTAGTTTGTTTCTCTTTTTGACAGGCTTCACATATTCTATCTTTCTCATACTTGAGTGTAGGTAGTCCCTCAACTAGATTTTTCGAAACAAGTCTATCTAGATGATGCATATGTATGTGTTCTAACCTTCTATGCCAAAGCCATGAATCATCATTCTTGGAGAGCAAACAAGTCATGCTAGATGCAATGTCACAAACATTAAGCATGTAAATGTTGTTTACTCTTTTACCAATAAGCAAGGTTTGACATGTAGATGCGTGAGATTAGACACAAATATGGCTTGAATGTAACTTCATAGCCTTTGTGACATAGTTGACTAATGCTCAACAGGTTATGCTTCAGTCCATCTACCAATAGCACATCCTTAATTATTATCAAATCATGGCTCCTGACATCTCCTCTACCAAGAATTCTTTCTTTGTTATTATCCCTATACATCGCAAAGCCTTCTTGCCTCATCTTTAAATTTATAAACTTTGAAGCATCTCCTGTCATATGCTTTGAACAACCACTGTTAAGGTACCACAATTGCTTCTTGGCTATCCAAAGTCCCTACAAAACAAGTTAAGTTGCAAGAGTTGGTCCCCTATTAATCTTGGGTCCATTCATGTTAACGGTGCCCTTGGGAACCCACTTCACGAGGCCTTTTGGCAAATAATACAATCTAGTTCTACATCTTCTAACTGTATGGCCTATTTCCAAACAATAGAAACAAGTGATAGGAGAAGAATATGATGTACTACCATGATAGAAAAAGCTACTAAATTTCTTTACTTTTTTTGGAAAACCGTCTTGAAAACCAATGCCTACTTTATTAAAAACACAATTTTGAGAACCAAGCAGTGCATTTAAATTTGCAGTTCCCATAGAAAGTTTAGAAACAATTTTGATTAGGTAGTTCACCTTTCCTTGCAAAACTTTACAATTTTCACAATTTGTCACTTTACCATTTTCAGAACAATTACAAGAAGAACTTTTATAAATCATATCAAGACTTTCAAAATCAGTTTTCATGTTCTGAAGTTCTTCTAATTGTTTCACTCTATTCTCCAACCAATTGTTTAGACCCTTGAGTCTATTATTGGAAAGAGAAAAACGGCTAGCCTCCTCATGAGTTTCTTTAAAAGCATTCAACAAAGTACTATAATTCTCATGAGTGAAAGAGATGCTAGAACTCACACTGCTATCTGATTCATGCCCCGCCATCATACAGAGATTTGCTTCCTCTTCTTTATCTGATGAAGAGCTGGAGGAAGTGTCATTGTCCTCCCAAGCAATATAAGCTCTCCTCTACTTCTTATTCTTCACATATCTCTTCTCAGAAGCTTTCTCTTTAGGCGCTTGATTGGGACACTCCATCTTTACGTGACCTTGTTTCCCACAACCAAAGCAAGTTATATTTGTAGAATTATCAACCTTCTTATTATTGTACCTCTTGAATGGTTGACTCTTCTCTTTGCCCTTTTTCTTTAAGAACTTGCTAAACTTTCGGGTCAGTAGTGTTAATGTCTCAGTCTCACTACAGCTGCTGGAGCACTCATCATCACTGTCTTCTTTTTGAACTGCAGACTTGAGAGTTATTCCATTCTGTTTTCTATCACTATGCTCCTGCTCATTAAGTCTGATCATCTCCATTTCATGCTCCCTCAATTTACCAAACAGTGTTGCAGTTGTCAAGGTGGATAAGTCTCTTGTTTCTGAAATGGCTGTCCCTTTTGGTTGCCAGCTCCTGTCCAGGCACTTCAGAATTTTAATATTTCGCTCCTCCTTATCGAACACCTTGTCAAGACCAATCAAGTGATTAACTATGTGGGTAAATCGCTTCTGCACTTCAGCTATTGTCTCCCATGGCTTCATTCTGAATAGCTCATATTCTTGGATCAAAGTGTGCTTTCTAGCTCGTTTCACATCGCTCGTTCCCTCATACATAACCTCAAGAACGTCCCACATCTCTTTAGCTGATGTACATTGTGAGACCTTGAAAAATTCATCAAGATTAAGTGATGAGGTAATTATATTTTTAGCAACGCTATCATACTGAGCTTTTCTACTTTCATCACCAGTCCAATCACACCAAGGTTTATCAAAATACACATTATCAACAAGCAATTTAGGAACATATGGTCCATTAACAATAGCATCTCACACACCGCGATCAATAGATTCAATAAAAATCCTCATTCTAACTTTCCAAAATTGATAGTTTAATCCACAAAACATAGGTGGCCTATGAATAGAAGCACCCTCAGCAAAATGAAGTTTATTTTCGGCCATTTAGGATCAACTTGAATAACTTTCAAGAACCCGCTCTAGATACCAATTGTTGAAAAATAAGATGGCCAATGTTCAAGAGGGGTGGAGGGGCGTGAATTGAACAATTTACTCTTTTTGAAAACCATTTTGAATGAGATCTTTTCTGAATTTATGATTACAATGAGAATGCCACACAAAACAGCAAGTTGAATTCACAAACAGCTTGTTAAAAGATATGACTAAGTATGTTCAGACTAGAAAACAACTTGTTAAAATCAGAAACAGCTTGTTAAAACAATTCTGGCAATTCTGGAAAATTACAATTAATAGGTTGAAATTAAAAAATAATTTGTTAAAACTTCGTTCCAGTACTTAGACAATTTTCACCCTGCAAAAAATTTAACAAGTTAAAAGCAAATTTCAACAAGTTGAATTTCTAGTACTACAGTTGAATTAAAACCAGTAAAATAGTATGATCAAATCAAGTTTGCCAAGAGCTAAATAATATCCCAAAATAGTTTTGAAATCACTAAAAGGAATTATATAGTTCTAAGCAAATTTTAAAGCAAGATGTAAACTAGAATTGATCAAACCAAGTTGAACGTGATATAATGCAATGCACCTAAAAGTTAAAAACTTTATGCAACCAGATTTGATGGACCAGAATATAGCAGACCAGGATGCAAATTTCAGAGCAATACTATGATGAAAACTAGTGCTATTACTCTTTGAACATTAATCAAGTACAAATCTATTCACACAAAATAGTAATCAATATTTCACTTATAATTCTAAATTTCTTGCAAAGTGAAAAACCAGATTAAGAATTCTTAATTCAGTGAGCAGATTTTAGTATATCACATAAGAGAATCAACCACAACAAAATAACCAGTTTTAGTCAGGCTCCTATGCAAGAATATCAACTTCAGTTTTAATCAAACTCGATTTAGGAATCAAGTAAATGAAATCGACCAGTTATATGGAAGATTCCAATAGTTGCAGTATCAATTCACTGAGGTTTCAAAAACAATCAAAGTTGTTTCAGATCAGATTACAAAATGAACAATACACATCTAGTAAGTAGTTTAACACATAAGAAGCATAATCAAAGTATGCAATTAATCACTATTCAACAATTAAGAATCTATAAAATTGATACGATAGTAAAACACAGAGTTTTAACAGGTCAGAATTGATTTTAACCAATTAAAGAAACAACCAGAATTAATATTGCAAATCTATCCAGAATTTAACAGGTTGTTCTTCAATTTTAACAGTTGTTCTTAACTGTAGAATTGTATAAGGAACAATTACAATTAAAAAATTAAAAGAGAGAGGGAAAAGAAGATTGCACAGATGTTTTTATACTGGTTCACCCAACCACTTGGGCTACGTCCAATCCCTTGCTACCACTTGCAAGGATTTCCACTAATTCAATCAAAGTTTACAATCAAATCACACAAAAACCCTTCTTGAACTCTACAAGAAGGCCTTCTACCCTCTTGTGCAACCCCCACCGCACAAGATAAACACCCACAGTGTCAAAGCAGTACACCACTACAGATTTGAATGCAAACACACCAATACAACAATTCTATTATAAAATTCTCTCAATAACAATGCTTATTAAGCACTAATCAATCAAGAAACTTATCAAGAACACAATACAACTTGAAAATTCAATTAGGCAGCAACCAAGTATATTCAAAAACCCAAGGAAGAACACTTATCTTCACAAGAAAGTTGTTGCCATGCCAATTGAATCAAATCCTAGTAAAGCTCTTCTTCAAGTATTAGAGATCATGATGAATTTCGAAATCAAAAGCAATTTTTTCTCACTATTGGTTTTCCCCCCAAGAAACTCTCTTGAAAACTCTTGAAACTCTTTGGAAACCTTTTTTGAAATCAAATTATTTTTACAAAACGTGCGCAACACCCTTTTAAACACATGACGACTTAAACTGTCAGAAATTTAACATGTTGATTTTGAAACTTAACATGTTCATTTCAAAATTTAACATGTTAAATTTGGGTCTACAGCACTAAATTTTCTAAAACATTTTGAAATGTTATTTTCACTTAACTATGAGTAAGAGCAATGCTAGTACTTGATAGATTGACATAAACTAATGCATGAAAGTCCTAATCCAAGTAAGAACTACCCCAAACCTAAAGTCTAGTGTCTCCAAGTGATTTATACATCAAATTAACACTTTAGGATGACCTTCACTAGCTCCAACACAACCAATACAACAAATTATAAATAATTAGCAAAATAGGCCATGAACTATGTTTGCTACTTAAATTACCATATGGATTCATTTCATAAGTTGCAAGACCAAGTCTGAAATTTCTTGGATCACTTCCAAATTTAAGATACAAAGAATCAGTTTTCTTCCATTGTGGTGAATCGACAGCATGTCGTAACAATCCATCACATTTTCTTCCTCTTGCATGCCATGTCAAGTTTTTTGCATCATTAACATTGCCAAAAAAAAACGTTTTAATTGTGGTATGATTGGAAGATACCACAATACTTTTGCAGGAGGACCCTTTTTTATGTCATCTTCATCCCCCTCATCTTTTACTTTGTATCTTGATACCCCGCATCTAGGACACTTATACAATCCTTCAAACTCTTTTTTATACAATATACAATCATTTCGACAAGCATGTATTTTTCGGTACTCCATACCCATTAGACACAATATCTTCTTAGCCTTATAGTGACTGCTCGGCAATGTGTTACCTTGGGGAAGTATTTGATACAACAATTTCAACAATTCAGTAAAACTTCTATCAGTCCACCCATTTCTTGGCTTGATATTAAACAATCGTAATACTACTGACAAACGTGAAAAACTTGAACATCCGGGATACAATTCTGTTACTGAATCATTTTTCAACGAATCATACACATGTGCTTGGTGGAAACTATCTTCTCCGACATCACGAATCATGTCTTCCATGCAATCCTCAAAATATGTATTAAAATGTTGACGTTCAGTGGTGAAAAATGCATTTTGTAGGCTTTGGCCAATTTGTTCTTGTACTGCAAATCTTAACATTATCTATATCTTAAAATTGTATTAAGTTTATAACTGATTTTGAGTATCTAAGTAGACATTATTATAATATTTAGCTATGATTTCGAGTAATTTTATCGAACCCTTTATTAGTGATTATAAGTGGTTATCAGGTCTATCATCAACCTATTCACTCACTTTTAACTATCACTAAAATTTTTTAGTTTGATTTTTTTAATTTTTATTTATTTATAGATGAGCTGGAGGAATAATAGGCTTATATCATATTTTTAATAAACTTTTCATTTTTTCATAAATTATTTTTTTTTTCATCTTTTTAATGATTATCTTTTGATAAATAGTCTATTAGATACAATATGTATTAATATATTTTATTTTTAATACAATAAGAAAAAAATTACAGCTTTTGTGCAAAAATTTTAATTTTATTAATTTTGTTTAAAATTCAGTTAAGGAAATTGAATACTTGTTTGATCTTTAGTGATTCTTACGTGGGTTTATTAAAGAAAAATTTATTTTTAAGAGAGCATTTTATCCTTTGCTTTTTCACTTTGTAAATTTAAAATTCTTAATAATTTCTTCAGAGTTAATTGTATATTAATGTTAATTTTTTCTTTAATAAATTCAAGCGACAATTACTAATGACATGTACTCAATTATATTAATCATAAACAGAGTTTAAATAAAACTGACAAAATTAAAGTGGTTTTATAAAAATTATAATTTTTCTACTGTATTTAAAATGATATATGTACTTGTCATATTAAACTGACTACTTATTTATTAATTTTTTTTAAGTTGTCTGAATATTTTTCTCTTTTTTGTTTTCATATTTATTAAATAGTTATTTGATGTTGTTTAACTTAAATGATATAATTTAAAATTTGCAAAATAATAAAATATTATATTAACTAATAATAATATTATAATATGATTAAAATATTATATAAAAAAATGTATTATAATAAAAGTTTGAAATGTTAGATGTAGTAAGAAAAGAACTACAATATATAGATACAAATATTAGGATTGTATTCAATGCGAGAATTACAATAAACTTTTATAATGCCTACAGTCATAACTAATGAAAATACGTCCACACACACACACACATATATATATATATATATATCCCACATGCCTCTTTATTTATCTGGTTTTTCTTTGATTTATATTAGTGTCTTCAATCCTTTAAAGTGTTCTACTTTATTTTATATTTGGTTGCTTTTACATAGTTATATTTACATTCGTCTATTAGTTTACTTCATAAATCACATTATTGTTTTCCATCATTTATATTATGAAGTTTATGAATATTTTATTGCTTTCAACCGTTTAACTTTATACATTTTACATTTCTGCAATTCTTTTACACTGTTTTCAAGTTATATGCTTGATTTACAATTATTACCTTTTGTTGATTAAGTTACTTTCGATCAAACTAATTTAATCAATCTTTTCTACTGCTTGCCATTACTTACTTGAAGTTTTTAACTGATACTCGTTCTTTATAAAATTATAAAATAACGAAACATGGCTAAATTTTACTTATGTCTTTATAATCAAAAAGATAAAAAAAACTGATAATCATAAATACAAAATGTGATTCTTATATTAACGATTTAAGTACTCAACTTAATTGTATTCCTCTAGATTTATGAAATCTGAAAGAAAAAAAAAATCATAATTTAACAAATATTAGGCATTGAAAACAAAACTTGGTTATATATATTGTGAAGCTTAAACTTATTTAAATAAGGATAAAAACATAATTGGAAAGCAAATTTTATTAAAAGTCATGCGCCAAATTCCCCAACTAAATTTAACTATAAGAAAATATGAATAGTTGAAAAGAAAAAAGAAGAAAATATAATAGTTAGAACTTGGAAAATGATAGCCACAAACAAACCCTAGCATTCCACCGTCACCCATGAAAAGATGAATCTATTTCCCAATCTAGTATCCCTCTATAGCACCACATGCTTTGTTTTGTACCCTTCAAAGCCTCAAGGGACGCAATAAATGGCAAAAGAAAAAGACCATTGCAATTGATACAGTGCCTTTCAGCACCAAACGAAATTGTGATGAATCGTGAATGAGGACACGCCACGCCACGCCACGCCACATCAACACCAAACATCTCATGCTTCTGGTTTATGTCACATACCTTAAAAACTGCTCTGATTTGTGGACTACTTTCTCCACCACAAATTTGGATTCTTGTGTTTCCTAGCTTCCCAAAGACTTCCAAACTTGATTTTAAGCTTAATTGTATTGCTTCGCATCTCAAATTTGTTGGACATGATTAGGTTATAGTATTCGAATATTATCCCATGTGTTACAATTTCTTCTTAAAAAACATATTAAGGGGAGAAAATATGTATAAATTATTTTTAAAGTGCTAACTCACTCATAAATTAGATTGGCAATGGTAAAAGTATTTGGTAAAGTATCTCTCTATAATTTTTTTATTTTTTTATAAGGGATAAATTATTTCAAGTACTTTGTATATTATAATTTGTTAGTTTTCTTTTATTATTTCTTATATTGTTTTCAATTCTTTTTACCTATTATTTTGTATTACTTTGGATTAATAGGAAAATATAATCATTAGTTTAATTTTTGCACTATTTTTAATATTTGTTGGGTTGTTTTGTAATGTTTATGTAGTTCAAAATAAAAGTATTTAACATTGAAAATTGTAAAAAACAGAAAAATCCCAATAATAAAGGATTAAATTGTGATTTAATTAATACTTAAAATTTTTTCAAATATTATTTGATTAATGTTGTTATGAAGACGATTTGATTTGTAAAACAATCAAACTAAAATTCTTTCATTATATGTGATGTCAAACACATTTTTGTCAACTTCTTGTGAATCATTTATCTATTATATTTTCTCATTTATTCAAATTAATGATCAAAATGTAATTCTTGTGTTTGACAAGCAATACCCAATTCAGACTTGATATAAGAAATTTCATCAAGAAAACATACTTAAAAGACATATATTTTTATACACACTCTTCGATAGGTTTTGTATGATGAATCCTAAAATATATTTTTTTAAAGAAAACTTGTAACAAATATGATCAGATTGACATGTTTGAATACTTATCTTAATTCTTAACTCTTCTAGTCCAAAAAGTCACATCAATGCTTATCTTAATTCTTAACTCTTCTAGTCCAAAGAGTCACATCATACGCAAATTTGTGACTCAACTAAAATATTCATGTTTACTTTAACAAGTGACTAGTTTATACTTTTAGCATCTGACCTACCAATACAAATATAAAAAAAATACTCAATTTTAAAAGCATTCTAGTAAAAAAAATAAAAATAGTATGTGCTCACACATTAACTCTCCTTTTTGGATTAGTACATATGATAGTAACATGCAATATAAAGAAGTAAGGGAGAGAGAAAACACACATAATAATTTATATTGATTCATGTTTTACAACAGACTACATCCAGTTCTTGACCAACTAGTCAAGTTCAACTAAGCAAACTAATGTTGTGATGTACACTTTGAGTATTCTTTGAACATGTAGCCACTCTTGATTAACTCCTTGAGTATTCTTGACACAAGTCATTTGTAACTTAACTGAATTTTCTTACTCAAGTCACTCCTGGCTGACACCTAGTATACTTGACACAAGTTACTCGTGTCTTAACCGAATATTCTTTGTTCTCGTAGTCCCCCCTAGTTAACCCCTTGAGTATTCTTTGCACCTAGTCACTCTTGGGTAATTGAGTATTATTTCATATCGCAATCACTTCTGGTTGACTCATTAAGAAGTATTCTTTACTCAAATCACTTTTGATTAAACTTGAGTATTCTTTACACCTAGCCACTCCTGACTAACCGAGGATTCTTTTGGATCTCAAACACTCTTGGCTGACACTATAAGAAATGCTCTATGTTTAGCCAAGATTGGTTGAGGTCAAAGAGTAATCAGTATTAGTCAGGAGTTGTTCGGCTTTAATAGTACTCACTTTGTACTTTACAACAATAGTATTCCTAGTGAAACTTGACTAGTTTATCAAGAACTAGATGTATTATGTGCTATCAGACAAACCAAAATAAAAAAATACTGAGTAAACCTTCTTACCTTAATATGTTACATGGCATGTTATTTTTCTTGTGGTAATAAAAGGACAGTACTTTTAAAAGGAAATTTCAAGTTGCATCTGTCCTTATTGAAGAAGAAACGGGAAGCATTTAATGAAAGCTTCTTCTTAAGAAATCTATGATATACAACTAACTTATCATGCCTATGTCAAATAACTTTTATCTAATTTTGAGTGAAGCACAAGACTGTATGCAATAGATGGTCTATTCAAAGGTGATAATCTGACATTTCAAAAGAGTTATTGATGATTGGAAACTTTGATACACTCTTTGAGAGACTTTCTATGTTGACATATCTTGTCAGATTTTCTTGGTGGTTAGATGAAAGAATAGTCTCTTTGCGAAAACATAGTATAAACATTTATAGGTTGACTTGTACTATATAATGTCAAAGATTGCATATATTATTGTCTATTTAAGCACAAGATTTCAAACGATGATATATTACAAGCTTCTTTGTGTCTATAGTTATTAGATGAAGCAACTACATCTATCAAGATCTATCAAGATCTAATACTTAAAAACAAATACAATTTTATATTTCAAATTTTTTTTGTAAAAATCTTAACAAAAAAACACTTAGGATAATGCAATGTTTATTGAAGTTTAATCTAAGATAATATGACTCTTGCATTCTCTAGTACATGAACACATTTTAAAGATACAAATAACACTTCTAAATGTATATAGGAAGATATTGTTAATTGTGTATAGGTTTTTTTATGTATATATTCTTTTGATAAATTCAAGTTATGTAAACCTTTTGTCTAGTAATATATACATATTGCTTAAATTTGTAAATATGTCTATATTTTTAGTGTAAGGTTTTACATTTTCTATTTTTTTATAAGAATGATTTTATTTTATTGAAACTTAGCTAAAAATCATTTTAAAAACTTAGAGAAACTTATTTTAAAACTTAGATAAAAATCATTGAACTAATATAATTTAAAATTAAAGTGAACACGAAAAACTTAATTTTCCAATATTTCTAGAAAATAAAAGAATCTTATACCAAAGGTTGTGTATCGAAATGCTTAAGGCAGGTAGTGATAATTTGCCTCGAATTGGGTTTTATTGCTTTAAGCCCATTTAGCAAGATTTATTTTAACAATCAAGATCTAAATGGGGGTAATTATGTAAAATGGGTTTATAAAAGCTAATTTTGCTTCTTCTTTCTTCTTCGTGGTTTCGCTGTGACGGAGAAAATGACTTGTTTGACTTTTCAATGTTCTGGTTTTCACGTAAACAGTAGCCGACGTGAGTGAATTAAGGGACGGCCATAAAGGAGTTTGTTGCTTTTAGGATTGACATAGACTTATAGAGTGCCTTATTCAATTGTGTCGACCGAGTGAAAGAAAATTACTACCTAGTGGGAAAAATAAATTTGTCAATAAATAAATAAATGTAAATAAATGTAGATGATTCAATAAATACTGTGATAGTAACGTGAATTTCAACATATTACATTATTTTGTTCTTACTAGATAAAAAAATAAAAGGTTAATTGAATATTTTATTAATAAAAAGATTAAATAAAATAAAATAAATAAAATATTTTAAAATAATATACATACCTACATCGGATACTGGAATTTAAAATATATTTTGATTATTATTGATATTGTAGTTGAATCCAATTCTTCGATACACAAAGATATTGAATTTTGAAGCGAAAATTTATTATTTTAAATATATTTTTTGCTATTTAGTTTTACTCTTAAAGTTCTAAGAGGGTATAAATACACATAAAATATTAAAGCAAATATTCACTTAATTATTTTATTCATTATTATTGTTATTCTAAAAGTTCTTAATGATTTGAGTATCAAAAAGTCTTTTATAGATAAACTATTCGGTCATGGACAATTCAATAAGAGCTTATTCTCAAGTAATCCACTTATATATATAAGAATGAAGAAAAATTTGTTGAAGAAAGAAAAAAAAAGACATGAAAAAGAAATAAAAGCATGACAAATGAAGATAAAGATGAAGAAATAAAAGAGAGATGGAGTCTTAAAACTTCTCGAGGAAGAGATTAAATAATTCTATGTGTATTTTTTTTCTTTTTTTGTAAATAGGAGGAACTCTAGGAAAGCAAATACTTGATGGTCATAATTTGAGAGAACCTTGGTCTTAAATGAAGAAAGTTAGAAGTGTTTTTTGGAAGTCTTAAACTAGCACATGCAACTCACATGAACACATTAGAGAACATGGGTTAGTTTGAGTCATCCTTTGACTCTTCAAGCTTTCGAAACACATTCATTGAACATTGAACTCTTAGGAGATGTCACGTGTGCTTATAGTCCTAGTCATCATTTTGTAATCATTACATTCTTTAAATTTAGAAAACTAACATGTGCATTTCCTAAAGGATTAGCTTAGTTGGTCATAGTTAACTCTTGATTAGCAAAGTTAAATGTTTTTATGACTCTTGGAACTTATCTTGGATGAAATACACTTCTATAAAGGAGTGTACTCTCTTGTATAACATAGATACATGAATGAATTAGAGAGTTTACCATAAAGGTTTTCTTGAGATAATTGAGAGAGTCCTTCTTCTCTTGTTTTGAGTCTTATCTTGAGAAGTTTTTTCAAGTTGTGGCTTGCATTGCACTTATCCTTGTAATTCTTTTTCTAAGGTGGCGTGTTTTTCCATCCTTCCTCCCTCCAATCCTTTTTTTTTGTTTCAGTCTTGCATTTTTTTTTTCTTATTTCTTTCATTGTTTTCTTTATTTTCAAATGCTATATTCATCAATGGTTTTTATTGTTGTGCCTAATCATCATATTCTTTTATGGGTTGTGTTTTTCATTTCCTATTGAGTTGATCAAGGTCCTTATCAGCCTTCCAGAATCATATCATCCATAAGCTCGTAAAGAAAATTGTATAATCTCATACTTTAGGATTAGTTGGCCAAACGCGTGGAGGGCACCTTGTGAGTAAAAAGCATCACCTTTTAATGATGTGTTAATGGTCACCTTTCAAGCGATGAAATCGTATGTATCACCCCTTGGGTGATGTGACAAGGATTTTTAGGCGATGATTGCATATGCATTACTTACCGGGTGATGTGTCAGGATCGTTTTTAATGAGATAAGGATATATCTCATCTAAGGAATGATAGTTGATCTTACTATCTTGAAGTCACTACTTTGAACCAGAGCAAGAACTTTATTCTTTCCACACATCAACCAATGGTGTTCCACCTTCTAATAAGAACAGTGGGCATCTAGAATAAGGTTCAAGTAAAATTTTAACTCAAGTCACTCGTTCAGGGATTTTACTTAAGGTCAAATTGTCCTATCTTTTCCCTTAAATGATGGTATGGATCCTTCTTTAGTATTTAATAGCTTGAAAATAATAGAGTTTTTTTTTCAAAAGAATGATGGAATAATGTAAAATAAGTTAGCAACTATGTTTCATGCACAGTATGCCAAAAATTTGGAACTTGTTCAACAACAACATTAGATTGAACTATAGGGTCTACGTAACTAACTATATATGCTATTGAGAAGGATCAATGGAACTACATTCTTGACCAACAAATCAAGTTGCTAAATCTAGAATCTGAGAAGATGCGTACCCTGAAAAGTATACCTTTAAGCACGTCAAGAAATTTGCACAAATACTTACCTATAGCAACCATAACCCCTCAGCTGAATAGTTTATTAAGAAAAGCATGATGAATGTCATTCTTTCACCCCAAGGTCATGGCTTCAACCTTCCATCTAAGTGGAAGTGGCCCAACATTGAAAATTATGATGCCTTGACATGAACCAAGTTAATCTATTGTCTTACGGCCTTGTCATTTAATGTAGAAACTTCTCATGCATGCGAACATGACAAACCCTATTTATTTTGATTCAATGCTATCAAATAATAAAATATAAAGCACGAATATGTTTCATTTGTAGGATGCAAGTTTTATAAACAAATCATGCAAGACATAGTGTGCTTCATTTGATAGATGATAATACCGGTGTTCCTTTTACTTTGTCTGATATGCAAAAGTCTCATAAGACAATGTGCATGCACACAATGTTTTAAGCTAACATTATACTAACAAAAAATGTTTATAAGCTTATTTTGTGTTGCAAAGAATGATTACATCTACCAAAAAGATCGAACAAAGCTCAATCCAATGTCAAAGATATCTTGAAGGACATGATAAAGATACTTCATGCTAATGCACATTCTGACATGTCTTATGTCAACTCCAAAAGGACTATATGTCTCATATGATCTTATATTTTCCTTCGATTTGGTTGAAATTTCTCTGACCAAACCTGAGTGTAACATTTCAAAATTAGAATACAATATTTTACAAATACAAAATATTAAATTATATTATTTTTGGATAATTAACTATTTGTTAATTTTTTGTAATATTATATGACCGACAATAAAATATAAAATAAAAAATGAATTAAAATAAGTATAAAAAAAGAATTAAAAATATGATTATTTAAAAAAGAGGTAAAATCAATTATTTCTTTGTACAAGAAAAAAAAAAGCACACACTTGAATAATCTCTTTTACAATCATTACAAAAGTTTTAATATAAATAAAAAAAAATTTTTTTTTTTTTACTATATATACCGATAGGATGAAGAGAAGGAAATGGAAAAAAATATTTAATAGTAAGAAAGAGAGATAAAAGATATGAAAGTTAAAAACAAAAATAAAAGTAAATAGATTATA
>Ga0209700_101930_pt1 | contig 43007 bp, 12 predicted proteins | sample SiratroredBW_FD_187528 | JGI IMG/M metagenome (GOLD analysis project Ga0209700, IMG submission 187528) | Root nodule microbial communities of legume samples collected from California, USA - Siratro red BW (SPAdes) (version 2) | ecosystem: Host-associated > Plants > Roots > Nodule | place: USA... | reverse complement strand
ATATATATATATATATAGATATATATATATATATATATATATATCTTTAAGTTAAAGAATACAAAAATATAATTAATTATTAAATAATTGTTTATAAATGAGTGTCAAGAAAAAAAAAAGTCAACTTAATTTTTTTGCTGTGGATTTTTTATTTTCTCACAGGCTTTATAGATTTTGATTTGACACTTGATATTGTTTGATAGACTTGGCAAAAGATCTGAGTGGCTTTCCATCATCAGTGAGAATAATCTGCTAAATCTGATTCGAAGGAGTTATGTGTTAAATAGAAGATATGAATTTGATGTAAAAAAGGATAAGGGACAAGTGGCTAAAAACATATGTGCTTTGAAATATAATGTTAATTAATAATAACTAGTACATAAAGTAGCATGAGACTAATATTAGTTATTAAATTTTATGATAATAAATTTAATGGTTAGTATAGACTGGTTCACTGTAAACCAAGTTATCTCTTTAATGTCATCTAAATATATAAACAATTCTAACACTAATAACATCATAAATCATGAAATATTTGGAATGTAGACGACGTGAAAACTATATTTTTTTTTTTTATCGACAACTATAATTTATATTAATACGAATATTTGCAAGAATACAAAACAGAGAGCTATGTAATATCACATTTAATCTTTCCACTCTCGCATAAGCTCTGTTTAAATTTGTTGTTCCTTTCATATACTATAAAGGTGCTCACCTATATTGCACATATCTACTACTAAGTAATGAGATAAATCTCCAATTTAACATAATCATACAATAAACAACACCTAGAATATGTACTGCTATTGTTATATTACATTATATCATTTCATTTTGAAGCCCATATTAATTGCACCTTAGTCGCCGCTTATTAAGACCGAGTAGCTTACAATATTCCAGCCCAGCTGTCATAGTATTGCTCATATTCTTCATTCGTTCAAGATTTACATGCAAGACGTGTGCCATTTTCACTCTTCACCTTCCTCGCAAAACGTTACTCTTAGAGCAACATTATAACAATTATAAGATTTTAATTAAGTTCTTGATAAGCAAAGCATGAAGAAGCTGCATATGATACACAATGTATGAAAAGAATGATAATTATATTGTTACGCCAACGCACTACTCGACTTGATAAGTTGTCAGTCATGATTTGAATCCGGACATTTTTCGATCGGCCAATATCATTATTACACGCTTTAAATTTCACGTCACCTATCTGGGGCAATAGTACTTTATGTTTCCCTATGATCGACTGTAAATTTCGTGTATTTTACATGTTTTTATTGATAAAAGATAAAAGTTAATCATAATTACCATTATTATAAATAACAAAGGATTATAAGAAAATATTTTTATTGACAAAAGATAAAAGTTAATCATAATTACCATCATTATAAATAACAAAGGGTCATAAGAGAAAGATGTACGTTTTTTCCAATTCAGTAAAACTATAATCTCTGATATCTGAGAACTGACTGTAACATCAAAGTGTCTTTTGTAAATATATTTTTGTCTGATCTTCGCCTTCTTGGAGGGGTGAAGGAGGGCGACCATATAGCCTCTCTCTCATTTTTCATTCTCATTTTTTCATTCTCATGCCTCAAGACGTGAATCTCCTCTTCATTTCTTTGTCGCATCTCAGTCATCTCTTGCTCTAAAGAAGCAAATATGGCCATGTGATCATTTGCCCTTGTGAAGTCTTCTTGCCTTTGGTCTTGCACTCTGCTTCTAGTTGATATCACATAAGTTTTTGTCAAATCACCTTCTCGACCTAGAGTTTATAACAATTTTTCTTTAATGCCAACTCCGACAACTCCTTCTTGATTTTCAGTCTCCGATAGCTAATACTAATGGGTGAGATACTTGCAAAAGACACTCTGCTACCAAAGTCAGTTCTCAAATATCAAAGATGATAATTTACCAGATTAAAAAAATATACCTCTTTCTCTTACTACCTTTATTATTTATAGTGATGGTTGTTCTAAAGTGTAATAATTAACTTATACCTTCTCTCATTAAAGAGATATAAAGTACACAAAATCTAATTTCTATCAAGAGAGAAAATATAAAGCAGATGAAATATTGTTCTATTGTGGGTGGCGTGAAATTCAAAACGTGTAATGATAGTATTGGTCAATCAAGAACTACTCATTTCCGATAATATGTCGGCCTGAATGAGACAATTTGCTAAGGTCGAGCACTGTTTTGGCCGAACACTACAAAATTGTTTGTAATTTTCTCGAATTCCCAACATTTTTAAAAATTTGTTATATTTATGTAATGTTGCTTCAACCATACTTTTCATTTTGTTTTAGTTAATAATACCTAACATGTGTTCATAAGGGGTGGCTTTTCTTTTGTCTAAGAGTATGTAGTTGTTTTGGTTAAAATTCGGATTATAAACTTTTTGATTTAGTAAAAAATAAATATGATTTGTAAATTCTTTTTATTCGAACTACCATATATTTGTTGAAGTTTTAAATAATGAGAAAGAATAAATAAATTTATAAAAAGGTGATCTCACTATATAATTTATTGTTTAAAAGATTAAAACTTTACATTTGCAATTATTAACATTTTTTAAATTTTCAATAGAAAATAAATTTATCATTTTTATGGATTTTTAATTATTTTATTTTAAAAAACTATCGTCTATAATAAATATTAAATGAAATTTAGAAAAAAAAAATGATCGATTAAATTAAGCATTTCCAGTAAATGTTTACATAAAATAATAAATTGAATGTAATAAAATAGTAACATAAACATATACTTAAGAGTCTAACCACGTGGACATAAAAATAATTTGGGGGAAAAAATAAAATATTAGTTAAAAAGGAACCCGAAAAGGAAAATCAAAACGCAAGAATGTATAAATAGTAATTTCATTTTTATTAATCATATTCAGATACTTTAGAGAGTTTATAGTGTAATATATATGTTTTCACACTCTAAAATTGTATCTTATGTTGTTATTTATAAGATTATTAATAATTACTTGTTCTTATTTAAGGCAAATAGTTCAATAAGTAGTAGATTATTTGCCATGAAAAAAGAGAATAAAGTGTTATTATTTAAAAAAAATTATTACTTAATTAAATGAGTTTCTTGCAAACAGGTTTAGTCTTCTTAATGAACTAAATATATAATTTCAGAATTAGGATGTGAAAATTTTCAATCTCTATGGTAAGGTCTAGCCAATTAAAAGAAGAAAACATAAAATGAATTAGGAAAGAGAAATGGAAAGAAAACTCCATCACATAAACCCTCTAAGATAAATGGAAAGTTACAATCTTTACATTAAAAATACATTCTACAATATTCTTTCACTCCAAACATGTTTACTTACATAATTACATTTAAAAACCAAAAAAAGACAATTTCGTCAAAGAAGATCTTAAATTTTGAGACTCGATCTAAAATATTTTAGTAAAAATAATTTCAACTCCACTTTCAGCAAACAAAAGTTATTTTACAATTACATTTAAATTACCTTCATAAATGTTTCAATATCTGTCCTCACTAAACTAACTTTGCACCAACACCAAACATTCTGATGAACTGAAAGAACTCAATCAAAATTTAAAACTCCATAATACAACAACAACTTTGGTACATTCACATATTATAGCATTAATTAAGCATATTTACACACACAAATACCAAATCCAAGTAAAAAGAAAATGCAACGATTTGAAATTCAATGAAGCGTCATGTTGAAGTGGCGTACCAGATTACGAATATTAGCAACAATAGCCAAACTGTTACTGACATACTCGTGTGAACTCTTCATCACTTTCTTCATCTTCTCAAGCCCCGCCACGTCACCCACCTCCTCCAGTCCGTCCAGGCACGTCTGCTGGTCCGTCACCGCCGCGCTCACCCACGTCTGCACGTCGCCCACCGCCTTGTAGTTCAGCGCCGCCGCGGCAGACAGCGAGTCGTTGAGTCGACTCAACGCGTCGTCCAACACTTCCTTGCAGTCTGCGAGCGCACCTCCCTTCGTAGCGCCGAGCGAGGACGAGAGGTTCTGCAGCGCATGAAGCGACGCGCGGAGCGAGAAGACGAGAATGGTTTGGGGATCGGTGGTGTTGGCGGACGGCGGGATGGCGGCGAGGCAGGCGGCGGGGAAGCGCGTGACATTGCAGACGACTCGGATGGACTCGGCCGAGTTGAGAAGCTGTTGTGACTCAGTGGTGCGGTGGTGAAGAATGGATGCGAGAGCGAAGGCGAAGGTTAGAGTGAGGAAAAGGATTGCGAAGGCGGCAATTGTAGTGGTGATTAAGGGTTTTGAGATTTGGGATTTAGGGTTTCGTTGTTGATCTTCGATTCGATCCTGATCGCGTTCTATTTTGCCGTAACCTTTGAACATTTTCAGAGAATCCATCTTTCTTTCTTTCTCTGGTTACGCTTCTCTTCTCATTCTGTTGGAAGTTGCAAATTGTTTATTTTGTGAGAAGTAAGTATAACTATTGCTGGACAAATAACCTAGTCAACACGGTGTGATAACGTTAAATACTTTTTAATTATAAATACTTTTTAATTATAATATTTTATTCATGTGTGTAATTCCTTTCGTGTTTGGAGGTTACGTAGTTGTATTATTTTTAATGTTGGAGGGTTAATTAAGTAGCTTTATTTTATTTTCTTGATATTGTTATTTGTTTTATTGTAAAGTCTTGAGTTATATATTAAGTGTCTCTTTTAATTTAATTTATTTTTTGCCGTTAAGAAAAACTTTTTAATTATAATTTCAATTTCTGAAATGTTTAGATAAATTCTATTTTAGTCTTTTAAAATTAATAAATAATTTATCAAAATATAGTTTTAGTTCCTACACAGAGAGACTAGATATTTTTTAAAATATTATATTTTAGAATCTAAAATTTAATATTTAGGGATTAAAATAAATATTTCTTTTTAGAAATTCAACATTTGAATTTCTAAGTTGAATTAGTAAAACTACTTATAATGCACCCGTCTTATAAAAACACTTATAAAATCTTATTTTATTTTAAATGAATTATGGTATTCTTAAATGACTCTTACAATGTATTAATGGTGAAGTTTTATAAGATTTTTTTTATACATAAAAAGATTATTCTTTTGCAGGATGGAATAGAATTTCGATATTCCAAATAAGTTCATACTTCAAAATTCACCATTCAATATTTAATTTAAGAGTAAAGAGAACATTATTATTATTTTTATCAAGAAAAAGAGAAAATAATAAGAATAATAATATTTATGGACCAAACCAAAATTCATACGGTAAATCAATAAAATCTAAATTTCAGTAGTTCAAACAGATTTCAAAAGAATTCATGCCCTAATACAATAGGGTGATGTTGAAGTCAACAAAAATCTATATGTTTTCTTTTATATATATAATATTAAAATTTTAAAATATCACAAATGGTTAAATAACAATTTCATGGAAAATTATCCAAGCCAAGAGCATAACCTCAAGCTGACAAATAGAGATGTATGAATGTTAACTTTGGTGTGTCGAACCAAAAATAGACAACCTCGATTCACCTCGCTTTAACGGCATGCCAAAATAAGTTACCAGCGTCACCCTCAACTTTTGGCAGCTGAGCATATCAATTCCTTTCCAGTATATTGTTGAATTTACTGTCTTTTGGTTGGGTTGGACGGTGGATCAATGAAGTGTGGTTGCATCTTAGAAATTGGACTTGTGAGATTAGAGAGCATCAATGTTAAGTGATCTGATGTGAGGTTTGGTTCTTTCTAAAGCCAGTTCAAGTATATATGGGTTCTTTGATGTTCATTCACAACTACTCTTCTACTTACAAATACAGTTTAAGCATCTGATTTGAGTACAAGATTATCCACTACAAAGCAAACACTAGCTGTGGAATAGAGGTAAATTACTCACATCGCCTGCTCTATAATTGAGGACCTATCTATTCCTGCTCAATATCCTAAAAATAATGTGATTGTTAAAAGAGTATAACCAAAAAAATCCATTCAAAAACACTTACATCGTGGTTCTAAAAACCACGTGAAAATGAAGCTCAGAAACTAAGGCTCATTAGGAAATTGATGGAAGAAAAAGAATCAATGAACATCAAATTATTAAAAGAAAATCTTAATACTTTCAAATATATAAGTTCTAGAGAACATAATATGTCAAGCAAAATGTTTTCCCAAACAAGGAACCGAGGATGAAAAATGTATAACAATCAAAAACGATAATCTAGGTACGTAAAGCAAAAGGTGGCAAAGGTGTAAATGCACTAGAGAGACATAACTAATAGTCTAATCCTCATCTTCCTCATCTCCATCTCCACCTGCGGCCTTCTTGGCAGCAGCCCTCTGGTTCCTTCTCTTCACTCTTCCAGGGCGTCCTCCACCAAGGGGACTTGTAAGTGAAAAGTCGATGTGCTTCTGTGAGTCAACCCTCACCAAGAAAGAGGGGATGTTCACCACTTGCCTACCAACCCTGCCGATCACAAATGACACAATAAAAAGGTCATTCTCCAAACAATACATGTATTACGAATATATCAAACAAATTGAACCGATACATCGCCAACCAGTTCTTGCAAAACATTCAGCTATTTAAGTTAAAAGTGTTCAAAAAGAGAAAGCTGATAAATCAACACTCAGTTCTTGCAAAACATTCAGCCATTGAAGTTAAAAGAGTTCAAAAAGAGAAAGCTGATACACCAACACTCAGTTCTGGCAACACAGGATTTTGTAACACCTGATAAAAGTGTACGAGAGAACTTCCCAAAACAGCTCACAATACATTCACATGTTACTTTAGGGCCTATTTCAATAAGCTCTTCACAAAAAAGATCTTATAAAAATTACGAAGTAAATTTCAATTATGAAAACAACTTGGCTCCGTTTACATATATTACTTTATATGCACCTATAGAAGAAACAGAATGGTACAATGAATTATATTTCTGCAGCAAATTAAGCTAATTTCAATTTACAAAATAAAATGAATTAAATTTGATCATCGTTCCCTTGTTCTATAATTACTCAATGCATCCAAATATAACCTAATTCACAAACACTTACCTAATAGTCACTTACTCATAAGAAACTAGTCCATATAACCTCTTCAAGTATAGGAAATTAAAAAACTAAAAAAATTATCCAGATCACCCCATTCCTTTTCCGTTCTGTACATTTTAGCATTAATCAGGAAAAAGCATACAATTTTAAAAAAAACGCAAACTCAGAAAAAAAAAACACAATTCAACACTGAAAGCTTGAGATTTCAGTATACAAATTCTGATAATGAGCAATAACAGCAGCGAGAAACAAAATCGATACCAAAATAAGAGCGGATTCGGAAATTAGAAAGGACCTGATGTGTCTCTGCTTGATGAGAACCCTGGCATGGTGGATGGACTTGGCCATGCCGGACTTGAAGACGAGGGTCTGGAGGCGGCGCTCGAGGAAGTTCTCGACAGTGAGTGCGAGGACGTAATCGAGTTTGTTTTGTGTCTCGTCGAGGAGACCGTAACGAAACATGCGGCGGAGGAGAGCCTCGCCCTCAAAGATCCGGCGCGGGTTCTTCTCGTCGAGAGTGAGGAGGTTACGCGCGTTGTTGCGGATACGGCTGAGGGCGTACTGCACCCTCCAGAGCTCCCTCTTGCACCGCAGTCCGTACTCTCCCACCAGCTTCAGCTCCGCGTCCAGACGCTCCTTCTCGTAAGGACGACGCGGCTTCTTGAACGTCTTTCCATCTGCCACACAAAACACAAAAGAGATCAATTATGTTGTTAGGGTTGTTCGACATCATAAAACGGCGCTGTGAGGGAGTGTTGATCCATCTACTCACAGTTCCTGTAAAAGGACACGTGGACCATGACTGCTGTCTTCTACGGCGGCGGTGCCGTTTTCCCTTCTCCTTCTCCGCTGCTGTGCTCTGCTCGCGCTTGCGCCCTGCGACTGGATCTTCTGTCTCCCTTTGTTTTGCCTTTTTAAATGACAAAACCCTAATTCCTCCTGCCACCTATTACTTGAGCTTTAGCCAAATTAACAAATGGACTGGGCCCAACTTCTTCACGCACATGCACTTTCTTCCTGCACTCCCAGGTTTTCAACCTGCAGTCCGGACTTTTTTTCTTTCATCATTAATCAGATTAATAAGAGTTATAGTATATATTCACTTATATTATGTCAACTAGTAGTTAACTTAAATTATAATTCAAAAATTCAGTTTAAAATATTTTAGAATGTATGAATTATATTTTAGATTCATGGTAATACATTTATACTGTAATACAAAAATATTTAACCAATTATATTTTTGTAAAAAAATTAAAATTTGATTTATTAATAAGGATTAAAAAAATTAAATATATAAGAAATTCAGAAAATCCTTAAAAAAAGTACCGTTAAAAAAGTACTACATATGTTTGCCAAAAATAAGTTTTAAAAATAATATTTAAATTTATAGAAATAATATATATTAGATAATTAAATTTATCATGGTGATGAATGTTTTTTATTATTTTAAATTTTTTTATTCTAATTATGATTTATTATAATATAGAAACATATATTTTTAAAATATTAAATTATTTTGTTTATATTTTAATTATTTATTTTATCATAATATAAATACAATAAATATATATATATATATATATATATATATATATATATATATATATATATATATATATATAAGTGAAATCAAACATAAGTGTAAACAATGAACATCACAAACCTAATTGTAAAAGAAAAACATAATCTTATTGAATAGGTGTTATAATCCATGTTCCTATTATTATTGACATTAAACAAAATCTTTTCATGAAATATGAGTTTCTTAATCTACCATGGAAAAGTATATTTCAACTTGATTCTATTGAAAGGTTTAGTCATTCTTTTACTGTTCAATACAATTAACTGTATGTATGGTTAATTCAAAATTGAATGAAAACTGATTATAATTTTAATTAAAGAAAAATAACAATTAGTTTATTAGGATAAAATAGATCATAAGTCTTAAAATTTATTTTAATAGCATGGATATAGAAATATTAGTTTTGTTGTCTACTATAATGCATACTCGCAATTGAGATCAAGGAATAACATGCATTTGATAAAGTCTTAGAAAGTTTAAGAATTATCATTTATGCATTTACAATAAATTAATATGAACTTTGGTTCATTTATTTTATTTTTAGACAAGTTAATGCATTACATGTCAAGTTTTTTTTTAGAAAATATTTTTGAAGAGAGGATCTTACAAATCTTTACATCCAAAGTTACAATTTTCAAAATCTCTCGTAACAAAGCTTGTCAAAAAGTGTGCCTTGGTGCAAAGTATCATTTGTTCCACCTGTTACATATGATTTTTGTGTTAAAAAACGTGACAACACTTAGAAAATCGACAAAATGCATTATTTAAGCAACAAAGATTATATAATTAAGAGCCTATATAAGATGGATATGTACTTCAACATTCATCTTGGACAGAAGAACTTAAAAAGTTGAGATAAGGCTAGTTTTTTAGCCCATTACTATATAAAAAAAAAGGAAGAAAATAAACTGAGTTAGAAAGAAGTAATGCGTAAAATCCAAGCACCCTCGTTCTAATAATTCAACTTTAAAAAGAAAAAAAAAAACTATTGGTTGTTATATCATTGAAAGTCTTAACTAAATTAAGAGAGAATTCATCATTATATATAATTTCAAGACATTAGATCTTAAGTCTAGTTTGAATTTTTATATTCTTTCTTAAACCTTCAAACAATCTTATTATGCTATAAGTTAAGACTAACTTGTTAGTAAAAATAAGTATGTGTTGTAGAACTTCAAGAAATTATTGTAAACAATATTCTTGTTGTGGATTAGTAATGTCTAGTTTTTCCAATTTTTAATAAAACTTAACACACATACATTAAAAATATGACATAAGTTTGAGAAAAACTTTTATAAGCATTTTTATTCATATTTTTTCTCTTATTTTAATTATATGAAATGACATTTTTTTGAAAATTAATCATGTAATATTTTTTTATAAAGTGAAGACGAGTTTCAAATAGAAGTGGAGAATAGAGATATATATTAACTTCACCCAATGTAATTACAAAATATTAAAATAAGAGGAGAGATACATTTACCAAAGTGAGTAATGGATCAAAGATTTTTATACAGTTAGGGTAGAGTTGTGTACAGTCATGGTCAAATGGTAGGTGGTCTCGACTGACATATATTTGGCCACAACATGATATAATAGTGTTAGCTCACTAGACAATCATTGATAGCAGTAGATTGCCAAAAGTTGGTTTATCCTAAAACCTTGACCAATCAAAATGCTTTCGTACAGTTTAATTCCTATAAATACAACGCCAATGAACCAAGTCCAGGTACGAAAATCCAATCCCTTAAACTGCTAGTCAGACATCCGTGTACTGACTTTGGCGTTAGAGTACCTTTTGTAGGCATCCTCCCACACCCTGCTGGGACCCAAAGAGTGAGCACGATACCAAAGACTACGTTGGAAGTCGAGGACTGTGCCCAAGACTGAATACCACAGGTGAGACTGAAGACCATCTAGGCCTCAGTAAGAACAATTAGCGCCTACCGTGAGGCCTAGAGGTGCAAGTTGAAAGTTCGAATGGTATCAACCTACAATTAAGTTCACAATCAGAGGCGAGAGAGAACAATGACAAACGTTGATCCAATGACCCTACTCTTATCATTGCAGCACGAAATGATCAAGATGAAATAGAAGAATGAGGAGGAGATGTGTGTCCTTAAGAAGGAAAACGAAGACATAAAGAAGTTACATGGAGAACGATCGATGCCATCGGGGTAGAAAGTAGTAAAAACGTGATAGCGCACTTCGGCCGATCCCGTGTACCTACCAAGGAAGCTAAAACGGAGGAAGAAGAATCCCCCTCTCATTCAGAAAACACCTCCTTAATGGAAGGACGACGACACCCATTCGTCGATAGCGTATTGGGTGTGAATTGGAAAGGACTTAACAAGGACCGATATGATGGCCCAATTGATCCTGACGAGCACATAATCATTTACATTACACAGATGAGCCTATACACCATGGGCGAGGCCATATTTTGTAGACTGTTCTTGACCATAGGGAACCACTCTAAGCTGGTTCACCTGATTATCGTCGCACTCCATTGACTGCTTTGAGACCCTAGTTGGACGTTTCAGTACGCAGTACGCAATTCGCTGTCAGCAAGCTGCATCACTTGACATCGTTAGCACTCGTGAATGTTAGACAAGAGAAAGGAGAATCCTTACGAGTGTTCATGGAGAGATTTGGGAAGTTGGCTTTGCAAATCCGTGACCTCAACCCAGAGGTGGCTCTACATCACATGGTTACCGCCCTACGTCCCAAATCATTCGTTGATAGCCTTTGAAACCTACATCTGACCTTGACAAGTTAAGGAGGAGGGTCGCCAAGTTCATGCAACTTGAGGAGTTGAGAGAATTTCGAAACCAAGTCAGGGTTGAGTCAGCCCCCGAGAAGACCAAGGTGTGAGATAATAGACCTTCACCCCATCATTCTCAAAGCCATAAGAAGTAAGGCCACCTAAATTCCCAAACTACATGCCTCTTAATACAAACCGAGGCAAAATCCTTGAGGAAACTTTGCATGTCGACCTCCTCCCTGCATTATGGAAGGCACCTACTCTGCGAAACGTAGACACAAGCAAACATTGTCGCTTTCATCAGAATTACGACCACAATATCGAGAAGTGTGTGGCACTGAAAACAAAATAGAGGAGCTCATATAGGTTGTCACCTAAGGTGATTTATATAACGCCCAACGCAAGGATTGGGGAAGAGGGAGAGAACTCCTGAGAACCATTACCTAAGGGGTACTAATGGAGAGTACGACTGGAAGAAGAGCCGAGACCTCCTCGCCGCCAGCGAACTGATGTTCCACCCCTTCGTCAACCTCAGAACTCTACACTTAGGGGAGTGATCAATACGATAGTGGGAGGATTCGTCGGGGGCAAACCGACTGCTTTAGCTTGACGGAAGCACCTCAGGGCAATCCAGGTTGTGAATGTTGTAACCACCCCACTTCGACAGAGGATGCCTCGCATCACATTCACCGACGACGACTTCAAGGCTGATTTCATTCAAGAAGCGCATTATATCACGTGGTTGACTAATGTGATTATGGTTAAAAAATTGAATGGCAAGTGGAGGATATGCATAAATTACACGATCTCAATAAATCCTGCCCCAAGGATGCATATCCACTCCAAGCATTGACTGCCACATAGTGGATGGAGCATCAGGGCACAATCACAATGCTTTCGTACAGTTTGACTCCTATAAATACAATGCCAACGAGCCAAGTCTAGGTACGAAAATCCAATTCTTTAAACTACCAGTCCAATATTCGTGTATTGACTTTGACATCAGAGTACCTTTTGCTTATATCCTCCCATATTCCGTTAAAACCCGAAAAGTGAGCTTGAAAACAAAAACTAAGTTGAAAGTCTGTACCCAATACCGAAAAGCACAACTGAAACCCAAGACACTCCATACTTATGTATGAACAATTTCAATTCCATACAAAACTTAGAAATAAAATATAGTATACTTAATCTTTTAAACAACACAAAAGGAAAATTAAAAAATTTGAAATCGTATTCTTTATTCTGATTTTAATAAATCAACTCTAATATTTCATGCATATAATATAAAAGCAAAGGAATTGATAGATATGTGAACTAATAAAACAATCCAAAACAAATTAACAAATTAAAAGTATGATCCCGTCTTGCCTTACCACATAGGAGCTTACTAATCTATTGAACTTGATACTTTGTGACCCTTAAAAGAAACACAGTAAAAAGAGAAACATTGACGTATAATGAAACTATTTTTCTTTTCAATGCATTACAAGATAAGCAGTGGAGGTCTCGTGCCAAAAAGTATTTGATCCATTTTGCCTTGTAATTCATGATTGTCTTTCCTTAAACCCACAAACACGTATTAAATCAGAAATGAAAAAAACTAAAGCTTTACGGCTAAATATCTTCTATTTTACTTCAGATTTTTATTACGATTTATAGAAAATAGTACAAAAATATAAGTTATTTGCGTGTATTGTTATTAAATATTATACATCAGTTTTCATAAACTTGAATTGAATTTATTAAAAACGAAATCACTTTAATAAGGATTTAATTGGCTATCTAAGATACTGGCCTGCTGTTGACCTATTCAAACAGTTTTGATATAGCCAAATAAGGGGACAATTTGTCTTTCTTGAAATATCTCTTTCACGCCTAATGGCCTAATGATAATATTAAAATAGTTTCATTGTTTTGCTTTTACGTAATCAAAGTAATCCTTATTTTTTGCTTTGAATATGAAATTTAATGTCCTGAATGGTTGAACGTTATACAAATCATATTTTTGACATGAAAAATAATGAGAGTTATTCAGAGTAATTTCAATATAAATGTGGGTAATAAATTTTATTTAACTTAATCTATGTTAAACCAAACTTGTACTCAAATTTGTATTTAAATACACTATTTTAAATTGATAAAGTTACATTTATCATATTTTCAATCACAAATACTAGAAATATAAGTTGATTTTTTTTTCCAAAATTTCAATGAGTTACATGCAATTTTGGATATGATAATAGTAAAATAAATATTAATCCTATTTAATGTTTGGTATCAAGAGATCGGAGTAACAATTACAATTTTATATTGAACTATTGATTCATTACTTAATGCTCTTAAAATATATAATAACATGTTTATATATATATATATATATATATATATATATATATATATATATATATATATATATTTTTTATTTTATTTATATATATATATATATATATATATATATATATATATATATATATTATAAATTATTGGTACATATATAAACTATTCTTTTTAAACTAAAACTTGAAATCAATCATACTATTCTTTTTACAAACAAATTTCTTATATCACCCTATTATCAACTATTACTTTATGAGATTAAATGATATTGTCACATTAATGTTTAAAATTAAGAACACAGATCTTAAAGATATAAACGATAAATAAGTTTTGAATTCACACTAATTATCCTTTACACTTTTTGAAAACTTATTTGATAGTTTTTACTTTTTTAAAAAAATAATACTACAAATATTCCATGTTTAGTCTGTTTCCTTCTCAAAATTTTGTACCACACTTTTGGGGAGGTTGGTGTTTTTGATTTATCCACAAGAAAGAAATGTTCTAACAAATTTGTTATTGACCACCATTGTAGAACTATTCTCATTGCTTAAGTTGAACAACAATTCAAAAAACAAGAAAATCATATTGGTTTGTATTCACATTTACATTATTAGAAGACTTATGATTTAGAAGGCTTGAATCCGTGGTAGGTTACAAACGTTTTGAAGAGTCCCTTTACCATATGCGTAGAAAGAGTGTTCTTAAGTTAGAATTGTTGCTTTTGTTCAACCAATAATCTTATAGTTAACAATTCTCATTGTCCTTTGTGTTTAACTTAAACTTTTATCCAATAAAAGACTTTATCGGTGAGGGCCCGCAACTTCTTTATTACCTCTTGTGGAATTAGACAACACATCTCAAGAATCTCACACCCTTGCCCCTTTTTCCTAAAATAGTCTCATATATAATATAAATAACAATCATAATTTTTTTACAGTTATTATTTTAGTCTTGTGTTGTTTAACATCATTATTTTTAGATGGTGTAAAGAATGAAAATATCATATATAAGAAATAAAATAACTTGTTTTTAAATATAAAGACAAAAAATAAACATCATGCAACAATAGAAACTAAAAAGGAGATGATAACAACACTCCTTGAAGCCTTTTGTTAGCACTTTATTACTAATTAAAATTTATTAAAAATGATAAATTTTGGTAAAGTTTATTTATTGCTTAATGAGTCTCTTCTGATTTAAAAATGAAACATATTATTAACAATTTCTCAAATTTTTTCTGTCATTATTTAAAATTTGTAAAAATCATAAATTCTAATGAATTTTTTTCTTATTTGATAAGTTTTCAAATAATTTAGCAGTAAGTTACCATTACTAATCATAGCTGGTAGTACCAAAGGATGATTAATATAATGAAATACATTAAACACACATAAATACATTAAATACACACAAAGTAAATAGTCTTCTCTAACATAATAATAATGATAATAATAATTAATATTATTTATTCCATGAAATCATTTTCATGAGCTGATATTTGAATATGACTAAATTAACAAAAAAACAAAACTTTGATAACACATGTTGACATAATGATGAAGAATCACATAACTTTATCATATTATTCCATCTGTCACTAAATTTGGGAACCGCGGAATAATATATAGTGTTACACAAAATATAATTAAAAATAAATAAAAAGAGAAAATATGAGCACTAAGATTATAAATGAAATTATTAAAAAAAGATAAACCTACCCATTAATAACTTAATTATTTAGTTAATATTTTTAAAAACGGGTTTCCCACTTCATGAGTGGCTGCTACAGCAAACGTTATATGTGTCTGAAAGAAAGAAGAGAATGTGATAAAGAACCTCTTTTTCTCTCTCTTTGTGTGTTGGTACGCTTTGGTTGTGCCCACTGTCCTGTTTCGGTTTCTGTTCCCTTTGGAGAGCAGAGGAATCAAATCAATTCTTCACCGTTCGTTCATTCAATTCATTTTCTTCCGTTTTTCCTGTTTTTTCTTCTTCTGAAAATAAAAATAAAATTTTTGATTTAAACGTGTAACCCCACCCTCAGATTTCGACCCGAAGAATCTTGATCCCTTTATCCTGAAGCGTGCTGGTTCGTTTTTGTTTTTTTTTTTCATTGGGGTTGTTGCTGTTGTTGGTGTTCACTGTTCGTCGAAAAGAAATGGCGTCGAGTATAGGGATGATGGATAGCGCATACTTTGTCGGCAGAAATGAGATTCTCACTTGGATCAACAATCGCCTTCAACTTAACCTCTCTCGCATTGAGGAGGTAGTCCTCTTGGTTCTTGTTCTTGCCAACATTTAAAAAAAAAGAATGATTTTTTGGTTCATACAGAAATGTGGTTTCTTTATTTCTTTTGTTTATGTTATTGGGGGTGTGTTTGATGTCATTATCTGAATGCCGGTTGTTTCTATTTTTTATTTTTTGAAGTTTAAATATTGTGGGTTGTTAATACTTTCTTTGCATTTTATTTTTCTCTACCAAAAAGTAATACATTGTATTTTTTTTTTTTCGTTTTTGGTTTCGTTCATACATATTGGCATTTTGGATTCCTCGTCTTATTTTGGGTGAATGCTATCTCCGTGTGCGTCTTTGTGAGGTATTAGGGTTCTTGAAAGAATTAGAATCTGGTTTTGCTGTGGATTTTCTTTTCAATAACTTGATAGGAATGCTCCGGGTGGAGTTTTTTGATGGTTTTACTGAATGTGGTTGAATAAAAAGTTCTGAGTATTATACTGGAATCTGGAAATGTTGTTTTGAATGTGAACCAGTTGATTCGTGTACAGCCAGCTGTTGTTTGATCTGTTTGTTGGATTTCTGTCTTTGCATTGTGGGTTTTGAAAGAAAATATTCAAAGTTATTGGTCTAGTGTTTGTGATTATTGTTGCTTGATATACCATTCTTTATCCTTTTTTTTTTAATAAATTAGTCAAATTTTATTTCTCATTTTACCAACATATTGTCCAATGTCATACTTGCTTATGCAGTATGCTCTCTTAGTGTGAGTGTCAAAAATATTTGGACAGTCAAGGATGTTTATAATTAAGTTTGCTAATTGTTATTGTTAATGGTGTGTTGAGGTGGTAACATGCCGTGGAATGGAACTAGAATTGATCTTGCACCAAACTTGTCTGATTTATTTTTCCTCCCCTCTCTTTTTCTCCTAAAGAATAATTCTGTTTCAAATTTGCTAGTGTTCACACTAATAATGACAGGAAAGTTTATTAGCTAATGCTAGAGTTAATTAAGCTTACTATCTACAATGAGACTATTAGTTTTTTTTTGTTCATCCCTACTTATTCCCTTATGCTTATTGCTAGGCTGCATCTGGTGCTGTACAATGCCAGATGATGGACATGACATATCCAGGGGTTGTTCCAATGCACAAGGTGGCAATATGACTTTGCTCTAACTTATTTTATGCTCTTCGTTGTGAAGATTAATTTTTAAAACTTGAGAGTTTGTTGTTCTAGGTGAATTTTGATGCAAAGACGGAGTATGATATGATTCAGAATTACAAAGTTCTGCAGGATGTGTTCAACAAGCTGAAAATTGAGAAGGTATCTTTCAGATTTTAAACTTTTAAAGGAATGATTCACCATTGGGAAAAAAATTTATCATACGGGTTAATAGTTTGGTGATGAAGACCTACAAGTTCTAATGAAGAGTACATATAATGGTTTAATTCCAGATATGTGAGATCATTATTATTTTTTACTCTTACCTTTCTGTTTCCGACTGCAATTATTGTGGTATGACTATGGTTTGTTGTGCATTCATAGTTTATTTCTCAGTTTAATCACTTTCTTGGGAATCTCCATCTTGATTTTGCTGTCAATATATTTCAGATTATAACCTGAGATTGAAAGCTTGTATATACTATCTACTGAATTAATAGTAGATGCCTGCATGTATTGGGCTAACTTGACTACCATGTGGCAGCATATTGAAGTTGGAAGACTTGTTAAAGGCCGACCTTTGGACAACTTGGAGTTCCTTCAATGGCTAAAACGTTATTGTGATTCTGTAAATGGAGGCATTATGAATGAGTATGCTTTCTGAGTTCTTTACAATCTTTTAATAGTTTTGATCACCTCAGTTTCTATTTTTCTTGTAAGAACGTAGAAATACACGTAATTCTATCATTTTCTTGTGATAATATGCATATGGAGTTTAACACGATAGTGTTGACAAATAAATAAAGTGTCATATATATTAATTTAAAAAAATATTAAATTAATAAAAATTAAAAACTTGATATTTTATCAGTTTCTCAAAAGAATGCTGTTTCAGTCGCTATGCACTGTGAACACTTTTGACAGCTTATACATGTGGTGAGTTTATTTATGCTATCAAAATAGAATAAAAAAATGGAGGAACATGAGAAAGGTATTCCCTAAACACACAAAATGACTTGGCAATCATGTTATTTATTTATTTGCGTGATTGTAGTTGTGTTATTGAAAGAGGACCATTTACTTTTTCGGGTGACTATTGCTCATCTGGAACATTAAGATAATCTAATCTATGACAAACCTGATCTCATTGTACTACATATGAAGTCTGGCATACAGTAAGCCAGTCACTTGCTATGCTAGTACGTAACCACAATGTCCCAAATAGAATGAGATGTTCAGACTTAGTATTAAAACGAAGTTGAATGGTTTTCTGGGACCGAAAGTCATCCTTATATATAAGGATGGTCTGCCATGGGTGTTGGTGTTCTTAACTTAAATTCCATAGGTGTACTTTTAAAGGGGAATTCCATTCTGATCATATTATAGGATGTAATTATTATACATTTAAAAATGCAAATTTCAATGGGTAGAGAGAAACTGAAAAGGGTTTGAAATTTTGTTTTGACTTAGGTTTTACATTTATTAGTATGTTTAATCTTTATTCCTTATTTACTTATTTTAATAATGTGCTGAATTTTGAGATTCACTGCTGGTCTATCCTAGAATAGGTTTCAATTTTATTTGAACTCACATTCTTACTGATATTTGGATATGAAATACTAAGCTGTTTTGGCTGTGCATATATGTTGTGGTCAGTGCAATTTATGAGGTCCTTTCCACTTTTTTTGTAGGAACTATAATCCTGTTGAGCGTAGGGGTAGTAAGGGTGGAAAGGACAGGCATGTCAAGGGTCTAAAGAGCTCAAAATCACTGCAAACAAATACTATGAATCATTCTAGTTCAGGCGACTCACTCAGTACGAACAAAACATTTGGTTTTCTTATGGGTGTCTTTGAGTTTGAATTTAAATTGTTTTGTAGTTTTTTCATAGTGGTTTTTCTGCGTTACAATTTTAACCCTTCATCCGTTTCTGTTTTTCCTTTTGTGTTTATGACCTTTTGAGTGTAGGGTCCAAGCAATTGAGGTCAAGTGGAGGAGCAGACGGGGCTAATGCTTCAACTGATATTCAGGCTTTGTCCAAGCAGGTATATATGTGAAGATTAGGTTCACAATGTTCTCAGTTCGTGTGTGATATGTGATAGTTATAGAAATGACATGTAAGATAAACCTCTAAGCATTAAGGCATAGTTTGATACATGTTAAATAGCCAAAGAAGGCAAGTTTGAACTTATAATAGAATTTTATATTGAAGAAATTGTGACATGTACATAGAATTTAGACATTATTGATTTCCTAATGGTTGCACCTGATATCATGCAATATACACTTGCTGAGACCTCGCCTGACAATCTATTAGGTCTTGTGGTGGTATTTTTGTTGAAAGTTTAAGGCAAATTTGAACTTATAATAGAATTCTATATTGAAGAAATTGTGACATGTACATAGAATTTAGACATTTTGATTTCCTAATGGTTGCACCTAATATCATGCAATATATGAGACCTAACCTGACAATCTATTAGGTCTTGTGGTGGTATTTCTGTTGAAAGTCTGTTACATAATAATTTAATGAAAAATGATTTACCTGTTTTTTGTTGTTCATTATGTTTTCTATTTTCTGTTTATCAGGTTTCTGATCTCAAACTGTCAGTGGATCACTTGGAAAAAGAAAGAGACTTTTACTTTGCAAAACTAAGGGATATAGAAATTCTTTGTCAGGCTACAGAACTGGAGAATGATCCTGTAAGAAGAATTCTAATGAAGACTTTCATTGTAGTGTAGTTATTTTTATTCACAAGGGAATTGAAAGGTTGATTACTTTCCAGTGTGCTTATGCCTATCATATTATATTCTCATGATCTATTCAAGGCTTTTCTTTTGTCTAAATTCCTTAATATATTTTATGAATTTGTGTACAATGGATTTATAAAAGTCAATTCCTTTATTATGGTTTTTTTATGCAGATGTCTCTGGCAATTAAGAAGATTTTGTATGCGGCTGATGCTAAAGGATCAGCATTAGATGAAGCTCAGGAATACCTTAATGAAGTGATCAATGGTGTTGAAGGTGAAATTGAAGGTGAAATTGAAGGTGAAGTTGAAGTTGAAGGTGAAGTTGAAGGTGAAGGTGAAGTAAAAGTTGAAGCATAGACTGAAACCTGATTACTCTTACAAAATGATCCTAGCTCTTATGCACAAAATATTGCCAGGTACCGGTAAAGAAGCGTTAGTGCCATCTCTGATGACTAAGACTAGTTATCCTTCTCCATGCCATGGCCATGAAGTGGCATAATGACATAGCTGTAGTTTTATGGATATTTTGTTTCTTATTGTAAGCCTGGATGGATAATCAAATATTCTGGTTATGTTTCTAATAAATAAAGTTAATTTCATTGTCCTTGATATCAACCCTTTCCTATTTGTTGGAACGTCTACTGTACGTATGTGTGACACATCCCAACAGCCTTCAGGGGTATTTTTGATATTTCAATTGGGAAAAGGTTGGACTACACAATGTTGGCTTTCACCAAGATGCTCCTATGTGGTTTGAGTGATTTGAAACCCAATCATCCTTGCCTATTTCGCTTCATTTTAAACAGGATTTTAAACAGGAGTGGCGTTGAATTTGCCGGCTCGTTGTTGAAGGTGTGAAACAAACGGATTCGGTAATGGCTAAACAGGGAAATTAAAGGTTTAAAATATAACTGTTTTCATAAATAAAGAATAAAATGATTTAATTATAAAAAATATTCATATAACTGTAAGGATTCATAAATAAGGTTTACATATTATAAGGACGATGAATGTAGTTGGAATCCATGTTTGATTCTTATCATATTTGAATATTTGATTCTTAGTTTCTAACCGAGTGGGTTGAAGAAAATGTGTTACTAAAAAAAGTACATCATACTAATAGTTTAAAGTAGACCTTTATGCTATTAATAAAGTATCAATTGTATGCCTTTGCTTATATTTATATTTAAATTTGTATTAAAAACAAATTTTTTAATAAATTTAATAGCATATTATTTATTTATTTATTTACTGAAATAATGTTTAAAATATACAAACCTTTTATATTTTATAAGACAATTTATTAGTTAATGACAATTTTTGTGATACTTTTAATATATAATAATTAGATAATTTGTTTTGTGATGAAAAAAATTTCTACATTTTACAAAATTAATTTTTAATTTTCCTAACTTTTTTTTAAATGTTAGATAATATGATATTTTAAAATAAAGTAACACTTATTAAAATATAAGAGTAGGAGAGTGTTGTTTATAAATAACTTCGAGAAAGTAAAATTGTATAAATATTTATCTGAGAACTAGAGGAGTGTGATTGTTATTTAACATCTAGTGAAAACATAATTTTCCCTACCAATTAAAAGAACCTTACAAAAACAATAAAATTTTATAAAAATCTAATTTTTATAAAATTATGCGACTTTTTTTTTATTTACATTTGTACTTGATCTTTTAATTATTTATTTCTTTTATTTTTTTTCTCATTTCTATTTCTAAACCAGATTTTAATACTTTTAAATAGAAATTATTAATAGTTAAAACAACCTCCCTTTACCATTTAAATTGATTGAGGGAAAAATTTTATCATCTATAATAATCTTATGTGAGTTTTTATAGTATCTACCACGAGGAGAGAAAGCCTGCCACTAAGAAAAACTAATAGTGATCGTCCAGCCTTTGAAGGGGTTCATCTTCTTTAGTGTTGTAATATTTTTGTAGTAGACATCATTTCCATTTTTTTGCACTTCATTGTTTTCTTCTCCACACTCCCATAAACGTTAAAATTCTCACTCCCCCCTCCCATAAACATTAAGTTCTCATTTCTCCTCCAGTTTAAAGTTTTTTCTTGATTAGATTATACAATTATCCTAAATTACACAATCTAAAACAATAAGTTAAAATTTTACAATTCAAAATTTAATATTATATATTAAATTTCATAAATTCTAAATCTTAAATTCACGATTCAGATTTTTTTTAAAGAAAACTTTTAATTTATACAATTCAAAAATGTTTTTAAGATTGTGTAATCCAAAATCTTTCCAAACTTTTAAATTTCACAATGTATAAAGAAATAATTGGTTTCTTAAATGAATAAAAAAAATTATTACATATTTGGATTAGTTGTCATTACAAATAATGACTTCAGATAACTAAAATGATCAACAACATACAAGACTTTAGTTTTAAAGTCATCGTTAATAATGTAGATCTTACATAAGTCACTATTATATACTATTTTAGTAAATTATCATTATTATATTAGATTTTAGTAAAATTATCATTGATGATAAAGTTTTGCATGAAACAACTAAAACCATCATGATGACTTCACTAATAAAAGTTCCTAACTAAGGATGAGTTAAGTTATTCCAATTATGCAAAATCTTGATCCCAAGTCATTGTATCTTATGGAAACTAAAGTAGTATACAATATTGACAACTTCAATTATTTAAAAAAAAAATATTAATTTGATATCACTATTCTAATACTCATATTTGACACTGTATTTTATTAATAAAATATTATATATAAATAAAATAATAATATATGTTAGTGTTAAATAGTATCAGAATAATAATGTCAAAATATCACCATCCTATGTAAAATTACCATCACTCGTAAGACTTATCCAAATATGTATAATTTTTTTTACCCATTTCGGTAATTTAGAGAACAAATTACATTATTTTGATGAAAAAACCGTCTTTTGCACAACCCATGCAGGTGCAAAAGAAAACCATAGGAGTGCAAAACAATAAAGCCAATTTCCACAAATAACAAACTATTTATTAACATGCATAGTTTGGACCAAAACCTATTTGACTATACTCTTGTTGGAGGGGAGTTTGGGAGTAGCAGTGTGACAAAGGCAAAAAAGTAACAGACTGATTTGTATTAAGTAACAACCTGATTTGTATTGCACATCCATTATATATATTCTACAATTCTATATACCTCAGTTTGACACAGCATAAAACTGATATATGTAGTCCACTTAACAAAAGTTTAGCCAACATGTACATGCAACCTCTCCCCCATCATTCAATAGCTTCCATTTGCATGCTTGCTACTTTTCCTAGATTTACCAGCCTGCAGAGTGATGATGGCACTGTTAGTCAGATACAAAAGATAGCATAAATATGTGGTATTAACCATTAACCAAGTTTTACACATGGAAATACCTTGCTAAGCAGATTCTCAAATGCTTCAGTTCCATGCTCTTCAATGTACTTCTCCGCAGCAGTTAGCATGTCCTCTGGCTTCCCCAAAGAATCCTTTTTGCTTGGAACATACCAGATGTTAACGTTCTCAGTACTGACAAAGATAGGTCTCACATAGTGCTCATAGACATAAGCTGCACCACTGAAGTAGGGAATGACCAACCAGCTGGTAAGGATCAGCTTTGCATATGACCAAATGGGAATCCTGTAGTAGATTGACACAATTAAACCACAGGTAGTTACATTTTCCCCAGCCTAATTCTTTCTCTATGTATAACCATCACATCTTAAATACATCAGAAATGCAGATCTCATTAAATGTAGTAAACTACACTATGTACTCCTGAGGTTTTCTGAAATTATACAAACACTTCCTGATTTTCTGTTCTGACATTTACCTCCCTTAATTGTTGAAAACAACATTACACTGATATTTTCGGTACGTTACACTAACCCTAATAGTTTGAAAAAATTATCATGTGTACTCATGTACACTCTTATTGATGAAATTCATGGATTTAATAAATGTTAGTTTCATTCTCCATTTGGTGGCTTTCTTTCCCAAATGAGTTAGAAGCACACAATTATCAATCAATTGGAGAGTGTGTAGAGAAACAACAAGTGTTAAGAGAGTCTGTTGTGCACTTCTCCACTAAGGTTTATATATATATAATGCATATAATGTACACTACACAGGAATTTAAGATCAGCCTACCTATTACAAAGTATATTGTCATTGTTCTTACATTGCCTGTTAGTATAACTGTATTGCTTAAATATTTACTATCATACACATGCATTTTTTCTAAGACTATCCCAATGGACAAGATAAGGCATAGATAGCAGCTAAAATAATCAGAACTCTCAAAGCAAAACCAAACTCATCATGTAATTCATTTGTGTCTTGATCTCCATATTCCATGTCACACAGAACACAAATTGTAAATATTTAGATCTGATTGGAGAGAGACTACAACTAACACTCTTACTTACACCACAAAAGGTAACGGTAAATTACATTGCTGGTAAACTTACCTAAGATGACAACTAGTAACTAGTGACAAACACATCTCTTTCTCAAATAGTTATTATCATAACCTAGCTCCAAATCAATAACATCCAAAATAGGTTACAGCACTTGTGATAACAATCACTACGAGTCAAAATCTGAGATTTCTCATCAAATTTATTCAGTACTCATGTCAGGTTAAGTTAACAAGAAAACCCCCAAAAATTCAAAGGCAAAGGCAAAATTACCATTCAAGAACTTTGGCAAAAGTAAGTTCAAAGAGGGTGATCAAGGAATACAGAACCCAATAAGTGAGCCATTGCTGGTCATCAACAGGAGACTTGCTCTCAATTGCCCTAACCGAGGCATATCTGAGACATTATTCACAGAAATCAGAGACCATGCATGGATCAATCACAAGAGCCAGCAAAATCAAAACAAACAGAATATCAGAAAAAAGGGTTATCGGTGTTAGGTCCTAAAATATTGGAATATTCACAGAAAACACTGACCATGAATCAATAATTGCTTTTTGTTCCTATTTTTTTTTTTAAATACTCAAACTTTGTACAGAGATCAAATGTTTATTTTAGAGACTAAAATTTGAATATTTATAAAAAATACAAGAAAACCACTGGCTTTGAAAAAATAACAAAACGGAAACTACAGAAAATTTTTAGAACTAAACATACAGTTAATCCTAGCTTTTAACATGTCTTGTGTGTACTTACAGAGGATACGCAAGACTAAGCACAGGCCTGCAAGAGAAACCCAATAGCCAAAGGTATCACCATCAGTTACGAGAAAAATAAAAACACACTGAACTTGAAAAAAATTGCTAATTTGGTCACTGGGGTATGATTGTGAAGCCCTGTGGCACATGATCAAAATAATTTCCTAAGTAGTGTGCTTTACAGAGGGTAGGTGAGAGCAAAAAAAAGGTAGGAAAAAGAAGAACTTACCCAGCAAGAACATCAAAATTTTTCAGAACCACCTTCAGGAAACTTCCTGCTCCCATATTTGATCCTCTCTCTCCAAAAGGAGTGTGTCTGTGTATGAAACTAAACTGGTTTGATTGGAGATTACACAAGGACAGAGAACAAATTATGTGTTTCAGGTGAATCCAATCTCACCGTTGGATAAGAAATCACTGGTTTTTATTCTTTTTAGAGGAGAATGTTATACTTTTTACAACTTTTGAACATTTATGACAAAAATATTATATAAAAATGACTGTATTTTATATCTTAAAAATATATAACTTTCGATAGATGCTTTTTGAAAATCTGCAATTTTTTATCCAATAAATAAAAAAACTGGTAAACTTTTTCTTTAAGAATATTTAAAATTTGGTTTCACAGATGGGTTTGGTACGCCACGGTCGTCATGCCCTGACGTGTGAGGCATCCAGTTGGTAGACAGGACCGGTCTCGAAAGTATTACACATTATATAATTATTGAAAGAGGAGATTACTGACAAATGAAACTTGTAGTCTTTCAATCCTATGTTTTTGTTGACATTTATAGAATAGTTTTTATAGGAATAAACGATCTAATAATTTTAAAATAAATGAAAGCGTTTGTCTAACACTTTATTCTATATATTGTAATACATATATAAAGAAAATTCGTATATATATATATAACAATTTCTTAGCTCTAATTATAACCACCTATTGGTCATTTTATTCATATATCAAGTGCAACTTCAGCCGAAAACTATGTAGAATAAAAGTAAAAAAAAGTATAAACTATCAAGAACTAATGATCAACATACAAACATATTGAAAATATGATGCAAATAAATTAGTTTACGTTAATTCGAATCTAGTGATCCATTTCAAAGTTATAATTGATACAAAATATCAAAAAACACTCTTTAAAAAATTTGTATTTAATATGTTTTAAAATAAATTAAAATTTGATTCTCGCTAAGCATTTATATATATATATATATATGCGTGTGTGTGTGTGAAATAATGGTGTAAGAATTATTTTTTAACTTTTCATAACTTTGTAACTAAATTTATGTAATTTAAATTATTAATAAAATTGAAATATCTTTTTTCAATAATTGACTTATATATTTAAGATTATAAATTACAAAGTAACTTAAAATATTATTCTAGATATTTAAGTTAAAATAATTCAATCAAACATAACATACTTAGTTCAATATACGTTCATATAATTATTTAAGTTTAAACTTTAAAACAATTCAAATAATTATATATACGTTTAATATACGTTCATATAATTATTCAAATTTAAACTCTAAAAAAATTCAAATAGTAAATCATTAAATAATTATATATATATATATATATATATATATATATATATATCGATCAATCAAATGTATAAATGCATTGCATTGGTTTCACTTTGGTAAGTAATAATCCCGGATTCATCATTTAAAATAGGGAAAAGTTACTAAACTTTCATCACTTAAGCTACAACACTATTGTTTAAGTGATAACTCTTAACAATTGAGTATCACACCAATGTTTTTCTAAGAAAGAGAAAATTGATGTGATATCTTTCTTACTTGAACTATCAAAATATCTTTTGAGCGACGTCTTGTTAGAGCAAAGTTTAGCAATCGTAGTTTTGATTAAGTACTTTTCACAATAAAGTGTAAAACATGAACATGATTTGCCTTCTAAGACTATGTGATTTACAAGATAACAAATCATGTAAGACACAAGTGTTTCGTCTGACAAACAATACATAATCTTGTGGTATTTGTTTCATGTGATAAGTGAAGTGTTTATAGACAATAAACACACATCTTAAGCTTCAAGCTTATTAGGTATTGCAGGGAATATTTATTTCTTCTGCCTATCAAAAGGATCCGCTCAAGTACTTGTCAACATCCAGATCTCTCGAAATACGAGCTAAAGTTGCTTTGCACCGACAATTATCCTGACAAAAATTTATGTCAACACCAGTCTAACTATTGCGTATAATCTTTATTTTTAGTTTGGTTTGAGTAAACCTATCTAACCTAGGATTGATAAGTATTACCAACTATGGTAATATTGTTTGAAAAGGAATTTAACATTCAATGCTGCATGGAGCATTTAGTACAACTCTACATTCTAGTTTGATCACTTGCATGGAGATGGTAATTTGAGTTTGAAGCTATCAATGACCATAAAGGATTTACAGCAACTCTTATTCTTATACGTCTTCATATAAAGCTACCCTTCCAACAAGAAGAAAAGAAAAGAAAAACAAGTTGTAAAGTGTTTAAACACTGCTAAAAGCTTAGAGTATTGTTGTGTTCACTTAGTAACCTAATAGAGTGTTTATCCTTTGTATATGTTGAAACCCTAAACCCATTAAGCATTCTTTGAAACACAGTCGCTCTTGGTTAAAACCCAAGTAATTTTTAGACAATGACCGCTCCTGGCTAACCTACTAAGAATTATTTGAAATGCAGTTGTTCCTAACTAAAAGTAGAGTATTATTTAAACAAAAATCACTCATGACTAAATGTTAAGTATTTTTTAGACAATAACTACTCTTTTTAATGTTACAGTAGACTTTCTATTGTAATATCAACTTTACTTAGTATATTTATATCTGTGGATGTAGATTGAAGTTAGTTAACACTGTAATCAAACCACATTAAATATTTCAAAGCAACACCACTGGTGTGTCAAGAGATTACGAGGATACAAAGAAATTTCTTGTGAGGATGGAATGCAGAGGGTAAGAAGATTACTGGGAAATCTACATAAACCTAAGAAATATGGGAGACTAGGGATCAAGAATATTAAAATGTTCAGTATTGTACTCTTAGCTAGGTGAAAATGGAGTTTGAGAATCGATAAACAAGGATTGTGGAAGGAAATTGGAATAAAATTATGAGATATGGAAGAAGTTAAATAAAGAGGGTAGGCCTAGGTATGAATAAGGTGGGGGAGAGACCTATACGAACATATGAAAAGGAAATACCAAGACAATGGTTTGGTAAAAATATTCTTTGAAAGACTGGAAAAAGTGACAAGGTATATTTATGGAAGAATAGGAAAATGGTGACTCTCCTCTCATGGATAAATTCCCTAGAGTGTACATTCCCTAGAGTGTACTGGTGTCTCTAGTATGCTTTGCAATTTGTGATGGAACTGCATCATATGGATTCTCAGTAATGTAGAGGAGGAACTGACCATTTAGTAAAGGTGTACGAATGGGTTGCATATTTGTTGTACTATGGGACTATTGAAACAAAGATTGAAGGACTATCAAGTTAATAAAGTAACTCTGTAAAAAAGTTGGTAGTAATACAAGAAAAGCAATTCAGAAGGCATCAACAATGCAAATTTGAAGAAGGTACAAGGATCGATGAGCAAAATGTGTGGATGACAAGTTATTACCAGAAGGTGTATAAAATATTTCTCTACTGACGTGGAATCCCAAATAATAGTAATATAATGCAGAAAGATGGAAACATTTTAACTGAGAACCACTACTTCTGCAATCTTCACTTAGTTGCAAATATGAATTATGTTGTTATGCTCATGTTTAGATAGTCTCCTACATATATCAGCTTAAAGTTTTGGGTCTATGTAATGGATCATGTAATGTTGGAATTCAAACATAAGAAAACTTGGGGTTGGGATGGACGACATGTAGGAATGTATTTAAAGTAGTTTTTGTCAAAAACATCATGCAATCCCTCATGCTTTCTATCTATACTATTCTTTTTTACCAATAAAAAATGTTAAATGTTTTTATGTAATTCTCCATTTATTATTATTTTTAAACCTTTTATATATGTTCATGATTGTTCGTTATCATTTGATATGCATTGTATTAGTTGACGGTTTAATGAATTATGAGTTATTTTCTTATAAATATATATTATGAAAACTACAATTTCTTTTATTTATTTATATAAAAAGTAAAATAAAAATAAATTAATTTTCTTTACTAGATTAAAATATTTAATTTTTAGAATCTTTATAAAAATTCAGCACATTCATCGAACTCAAAGAAAATTAAATTTACTTTATCTTTTTATTTTCTTTTGTGTATATTTTTTCATTCATAATTATGATACTTAGTTATTTCCAATCTAACATTTTTTTTATACAAGCATAGCTATAATACGATTATTACATGATTATTATTTGGTATATTTTATCATACTTTTTAATATTTATGTATTTATTATCTGTTAATTATTTTAACAAAGAAATCACATGTCATAAAAAAATAAAAAGATATTTTCTTACCATTTTTAAAAATAATATTATTTTGACTTTGTTTTATATTTTTTCTATAAATAAAACGTGTTAAATTAAAAGAAATAAATGATAAAGTATTAAAGAAATAGGTAAAGTTTACAAAATAAGAATAAAATAATTGAATAGTAAAAGCTACATTAAATCTTAGTCTTAAAGAATATTGTTCAAATAGATATATACCTTTTTAACAACTTTTCACCAGGTCTGTTGAAAGGGAAAGTAGTCAATTTATTCCCATCTTTTAAATTGGAAAGAGAAAAAAATGAAGAGGGAGAAAAAAGTTTCCTGTTTTGTTTTTTTTTTTTTTTTTAATTATTCAGTGAGACATTGAAAAACAAAAAACTGTTTAATCAACATTTTCTTTTTCATTTTTTGTAACTAAAAGGACAAAATATTTATAGTTGTTTTGATTTTCAATTTTCATTTCCAAGTGTTTTCTTTATATTTTCTCATCTTCCCTGTCTTTATTCTTTAACAAACAGTTTATAAAAATAATTTTATGAAACAATTTTAAAATCTTAAAAGTAAAAGAAAAATAATGTAACCATCACAAACAGTTATGAAGCACAAGGACAAAGAACATACAAAAGTTCCTGAACAACATTTGCATGGAAATGTTCACATAAGAGGATCCATGTCCACAAGTCTACACATTAACACAGTCTTAATTTGAAGATGGTTGCTCTGAAAGCAACTGCAGAGACCATGAGTCCGTTGGGGTGGGGTACCTGGCTTGTGGTTTAGTGACAGTGGATGTGGGTTTTGGGGTCTGCTCTGCAACATTAGAAGCTGATAAAGCACCTTGGCCATGAGGAGGACATAAGGGGACAAGAAAAACTGCATGTCCTTGCTGCACTGTAGGATCTATGGTGGCCAATTGGAGACTCTCCCCTGCAAGCTGTGTCATGTTTTCTGGTTGTGGAAATTCCATGTGAGCACCTACATTCATCAGGCTAGGTCCACATTGGGCTACTCTTGCTTTTATCTCACCTTCAAGTTTCTCAATTTGAGCTTTCAGCACACTATTCTCCTCCTCCATCTCATTTTTTTCCATAGTCATCTGCATAATTAAGATAATACCATGAATTTCTTTTGTCAATGAACATGGTCTATTAGTATCTTAAGCTTTACTCTTGATTATAGACTATATCCAAAAAATACATTAACCACTTGAAGTAAGTTATTTTTGCAGAAAAGAACCTTTTACAAAATTTCAACTGCTGTGTCAAACATACCACTAAAACTGCAAACTTTATCCTAAAGATAGCTGAAATCCTTAAAATTCATCTTTTCTAAACATGTTTTGATTGGTAATTAAAAGAAAAACATGTTTTGCATGGTAATTAAAGGAAAACATAGGCACGCAAGTAATCTTCATAGGGTAAAAAGTGAAGAAAAAGCTTGTGAAGAGCTTACATAGTGAGTCTCAGACAACAGAGATGCACTATCCTTTTTCAAGGAGTCAATCTGACCGACCAAGTCTTTTAGCAATCTAATGGTTTCTCTCAGTATACAAGCTTTTCCATTGTTCTGTTCACTGAGATCTGACATAATAACCCCAAGCCCCAGAAGAAAAAGAAACAAAACAGTACTAGTATTAGATGGTGCAACTGAGAAATCAAACATAAAATACTGCATGCAGCAAGATTTGAGACTCTGACATAATATTAAAGTACTAAAATTTGAGATAATGTTGACATAAGATCAAGTTACCAAGTGCATCAGCAAGATCAAGAAAGAGTTCATTCAACTGTTCACGCTTCTCTTTCTCTCTTACAGCCTTGCGAATTCTCTTAGGAGCTTTTACTTGTGAACACGGCCTGCAGCACATCAAGCATTACCAAACTGAATCCAGATACAATAATTTTCATTTTCCATTTTTAAATGTGAACATGCATCAAACAAGAAACCAGAAAACTTACAAGGAATGCAGTTACAGTGAATAATAAGAGAGCTATTAGAGCACCCTATCGATTATTCTATGAACTTTCGAAGAATAATGGTGTATGAATAGAGCCTCTAACCTCTTTTTTGCATCATTTTGAAAATTGATGACTTGATTAACATGGGAAGAAGAAGTATGGGACCCCATCGTATGAATCTTAGAGAAACTTTTCTTTATTCTCAGAATGGTTTGTGAAGAGTGAATTTATATAATCGCAAGTTTGGTACAAAACGACACACTTCCGAGGTTTGGAGTGAGCCTTAGATATTATTGTAAGTATGCGAGTGTGGCGAGAGGTCACGGTTCACACCAAGCACGTGGTTACCTCAGGCTTGTATGTTTCCACCACCATTCAAACACATGCATCACACACTTTTTTTAAGCCGTTACTGTTGTGTAAGATAATGTGGGGTTCTAAAATGTTTATTTCTAGTAAAACATGCTTGTATGTAATAATTTATATGAATTTTAAAGAAATAATTAATGTGCTTATGTGTAATTATTCGTGATGATGACATGTCAGTCTTGAGTGAAGCTTTGCTTAGGAATATTGAATGTAATTAGACAAATTCGTGTGTTATCCACAGTTACACTTAACCCGTCGTCGTTGCACCTCTGTGACGTAGACGAGTCACTAACGCTTCTACTTCCTTTCAATGCCGCCGCAGCTCCTCCATTTTCTCAGACCTAATTTAATTAGGTTAAATCAAGGAAGGATGCATAGGTAGCTTGTAACAGCTGGGCTTAAGCCCATTTGTCTTTTTAAAAAGGATGGCAGCAAGCATTTGAACGAGTTACACCCTAATACATTCTTCCTGCATCATAATAAAAAATTTTAATATCACAATTGTCCTTATATTCCCATCCGATTGTCAATTTCAAGTCATCCAGTTATATTTTTTTCAAATAACAACTGGATGGCCGTTATATTTTTTTTCAAATAACAACTGGATGGCCTGCTCATCCGGTTATCAATTTTTTTTCAAATGAGAACCAGATGGCACTCCCATCCGGTTATCATTTGAAAAAAAATTGACAACCGGATGAGCAGGCCATCCGATTCTTATATAAGGATAATTATAGTATTAAAATTTTTTATTAAGGTGCAGAAAGAACTCGTCAGCATTTGACTCATAACTTGGGCTCATTTATTTTCTTTCTTTGGTTAACTATTTTTTCAATTTATTGATATATTTATTTTTCTTTCTTTTTTATATACACGACACTATTAATATTTTTTTTATATTTTTCATAACATTGTAACTTAATATGTGATTTAAGCTATTAATAAAATTAAAAGCCCTTCAATAATTGACTTATATATATATATATCAATTAATTAAATATATATATGCACTAGTTTCACTTTGGAGTTATTTTGGTGAGTAACCATCATTTAAGTAGATCTCACCTTTTAAAATAGAAAAAAGTTATTAAACCTCCCTTGCTCAAACTACAACACTGTTGTTTAAGTGATAAGTCTTAATACTTGACTGTCACACCAATGCCTGGGTGATGTGCTTCTAAGAAAGATAAAATTGATATGAGACTTTTATCACTTGAACTACCAAAATATTGTTTGAGCAACAAGAGAGTAAAATCCAATAATCCTAGTTTTGATTAAGTACTTTTCACAACAAAGTGTAAAACATGAACATGATTTGCTCCTTTAAGACAATGTGATTTACAAAAAAGAAAGATCATATAAGACGCAAGTGTTTCGTCTGATAAGCGAAGTGTTCATCAGACAATAAGCACACATCTTAAGCTTTATATTGTACCTAACAAAAATATTTAAGTTTATTTTATGTTGCAGGAAATATTTCTTTCTTCTGCTTACTAAGAGGATTTACTAAAACACTTGTCAACCTCAAGATTTCTTTGGATACAAGTTAAAGTTGCTTTGCACCGACAACTATCCTGACACAAATTTATGTCAAATCTAGTCTAACTATTTTTTGTGTACAATCTTTACTTTTAGTTTGGTTTGAGTAAATATATCTAACCAAGGATTGATAATTACTATTAACTATAATAAGAGTTTAACATTCAATGATGCATGGAGTATTTAATGCAACTCTACCCTTGATTGGGTGTTTTTGTGAAGATAATTACTTAAGTTTGAAGCTTTACAACAACTCTTTCTTGTATGCTTTATATAAAACTACCCTTCCAAAAAGAAGAAGAAAAAAAAAATAAGTTGTAAATTTTGTTGAAACGCTGCTAAAGCTTAGTTCAAATCCTTATGTGTCCAAAAAAGTTTTGTAAAAATATTGTTGTATTCACTTAATAACTCAAAAAAGTGTTTATCCTTTATATACGTTGAAACCTTAAATCTATTGAGTATTCTTTGACATACAATCACTTTTTAATTAAAATCTGATTAAAATCAAAATATTGTTTAGACAACAAACTTATTAAGAATTTTTTGAAATATAGTCATTTTAACTAAAAATATAATATTATTTAGATAACAATTCGTGATTAAAATAGAGTATTATTTTTACAACAATTGCTCTTTTTGATTTATAAAATAAAAGTTGTGAAAGTAAGTCCACCACAATGAAATGAATTCAAAATGCAATGCGCCAAAATTTAATGAAATGTACCTAATGTGATTATTTACGCACTAATGAAACTGGGGAGTGGTTGTAATAATAGTGCGGTCCAAAAGGGTTCAATGGTTGTACCACTGACATGGTCTGGCGGGTTTTGGGAGCGATTGTACTAGCGGCACCTTCACGGCTGGCTTCTTGGACTCTGTTAGTGATGAAAGAGAAAGCGGCACGACATGGAGGAGAACATGTGATACAAAGAACAATAGAGAATAGTGGAGATGAGAGACAGTGACCAAACAAATGCGGAAAGAGAAAAATGGAAATGAGAGACAATTACTAAACAGATGCTGTAGAGAACAGTGGAAGAGAAAGAAGGCACGAACAATGGCTAAACGAATGGCAAGGAAGCGTGAACCAAAATAGGACAAAGAACAAATAAAGCATATTACATCGGTCGGGCCATATAATCAACGTAACGGCTTCAGAAAAAATAGTTTTTTTTTCTGAAGAATGCACACTAGATTGGTGAGAATTATTAACCAGAGTTAAATCTAAATGTTACATTGGTTAGAATCTATATCAATAAAATAAATACTTTGATTATTATAAAACTACCGTAGTATCCTATTTTACACTGATTCTGAAACAAATGGTCATAAAACTTCAATTTCGTACTAGTACTTAAAACTATTTTTTGTTAATAGAAAAAGACTATATATATATATGAATGAATGAATGCTAGACATTTAAATACACTATTAAAATGTTTGCCTAACTTAATTCTTTTATTAAACAATTATTTTAAGCCTTCTAAAATTAAAGATAAAGTCCAATTAAAAGAATCAAAAAAACTAATATATCCTAATCAATATAATAATATTACATTTTAACTATATTACATTATTAAAATTATAACTATTCTCATAATGTCTTTATAATTAGATCACAAGCATCTCTTTGCATATCATACACAAGATGACCATAATAAATTTGACCAAATCAATGCGTCAATTCTCTTTCCATACCAGTGTCATGATTTGAAGTTTAGGAGAAATATTTTGGATGTATATACTCAAACTTTTAAAATTCAACCAATACAAATAACTCTTAAGAGAAATGATAGATTCAATTATTAGTAAAGTAATGTTGTGAAGATTTGTTTAATAAATTAGTATCTAAAGGTTCTAGATTGTCAGTTAATCCTATAATGTTTGATGGTATAAGATTGTTTGTCTTTTGTCTGGAATGTTTGTCTTCGAAACACCAGAAGATATCAAACTGTATACCTACATCAATTGTAACTTCTGCATTCTATTATACATCAATTGACATTTTGAGCTCTTAAGTGAAGCACTGTGCACATGATTTTTGACATTTTGAGCTCTTAAGTGAAGCACTGTGCACATGATTTTTCCAACTATTTTGGTGCGTTTTATAGAAATTAATTAAACATTTCTACATGTATAAATAAGACCTTCTAATGAATAGAAAAATCCAACTTAGAAGTGAGAGTTCACAGTGAGATAGACTTTCTATTATAATATTAACTTTATTTAGTGTATTTCTATATGTGGATGTATATTGAAGTTAGTTAACACTTCAATTAACCTACATTAATTTTTTCAAAGCAACACCACGAGTGTGCCAAGAGATCATACGGATACAAAGATATTTTTTGTGAGGATGGAATGCAGAGGGTGGATAATTACATGGATAAAATAGAAAATCTATGTAAACTTAAGAATATAGGGGACTAGAGATCAAGGATATTAGAATATTCAATATTGCACTCTTAGCTAAGTGAAAATGGAAGTTGAGAATCGATAAACAAGGATTGTTTTATTGAAGGAAATATTGGAGTCAAAATATGAGACATGGAAGAAGTGAATAAAGAGGGCGGGCCTAGGTATGAATCAAGGTGGTCGAGAGACCTACATGAAGTATGTGAAAAGGAAGTAGGAAGACAATGGTTTAGTAAAAATATTCTTTGAAATATTGGAAAAGGTGATAAGGTATATTTCTGGGAGAACAAGAAAATGGTGACTCTCTTCTCATGGATAAACTATCTAGAGTGTATGCAAATGCAATAAAGAGATGAGCAACAATCGCGGAGTTAGGAGTTTAGGAAGGAAATAAGTGGGAATGAGATTTCAAATGGAGAAGAGGTTGGTTTGAGTGGAAAAAAAAACTTAATGCAAACCTTATGACAGAAATAAAACACTAGACCCTTTGCATGAACGGACGAGGATGAATGAGTGTGGGGATATGAAGAGGTAGATGAATACACGATTAAATCAACATATGAAAAGTTGTAGAATTGGGCTGCTAGGGAACATATAGATATTTTCACTATGTTATGGAAAGTGAAGGCTTTCCAACCAACATAATACTTTGTATGAAGAGTGCTCTTAAACAGAGTAACAACAAGACAAAATCTAAGCCATGAGAAAATTGGTTTAACGATGACACTTATGTTACTATGTGGTGAGCTAGCCAAAAAAAAATGACTCATCTATTATTTACATGTGAAGTTATAACTAGAATGTGGAACATGTGTAATAGGTGGATTGAAGTATGATTAGTGCAAAATGACCCAACCATGCATATTTTCTAACATTTCAATACTATGGAACTTAGTAAGAATAATTTGATTTGGAAATGTACGTAGATTGTAATTATACGAGGCTTTTGGAATGAGAGAATAAAATTATATTTAAATAGTCATGCGTAAGAAATATTTTTTTTTTCATGACACATATTAAAGTCTAGGTTTGGCTGAGATACAAGTCCAAAATGGGCGATTTCTCTTATCTAAAGTGGCATTTGTGCACTGTCTAAGTGGGGATGCATGATGTAGGGTAAATTAGATGGGGGCGGTTCACAGGTGCAAAAGGTACAATAGTTGCAATAATCTGGGGTTAACTACTGTAAATATTGAATGTTTATTTAACTGAATCTATTTTGCTAGTAACCATATGTTACATACTGGGACTAGGGGTACTGTTGTCTTTAGTATTGCTTTACAAGTCAGAAATAATACTTTCTAGGATTTGTGATGGAACTGCATCACATGGACTCTCAGTAATGTAGAGGAGGAACTGACCATTTAGTAAAGGTGTATGAGTAGGCTACATATTTGTTGTATGATTGAAAGAGTATCAAGCCAGTGACTCTATAAAAGAGTTGGTAGTAATATAAGGAAAGCAATTTAGAAGGCATCAACAATGCAAATTTGAAGAAGGTACAAGGATCGATGAGCAAAATGTGAATGGCAAGTTATTACTAGAAGGTGTATACAATATTTCTCTGTTGAGGTGGAATGGAAATAATAGTAATATAATGCAAAAAGATTAAAACATTTTAACTAAGCACCACTACCTCTGCAATCTTCACTTAGCCGCAAATATGAATTAGGTTGTTATTCTCATATTTAGATAGTCTCCTAGGTATATTAGCTTAAGTTTTGGTCTATATAATGGATCATGTAACGTTGAAATTCAAACATAGGAACTTAGATGCACGACACATAGAAATGTATTTAAACTACTTTTTGTAAAAAAACATCATACAATCCCTCTTCTTGTAATATTTGTATAGGGATTGAAATATTTTATTTTTATTTTTTATTTGTACTATTCTTTTTTGCTAGTAAAAAATGTTAATTTTTATTGTGTAATTCTTCATTTATTATTTTTCTTTTGACCTTTTATATATATATTTACCATTGTTCGTTAAAACTATTATGCATTGTGCTGGTAGATGGTTTAATGAATTATGAGTTATTTTCTTATAAATACTAGGAAAACTACAATTTCTTTTATATATTTATATAAAAAATAAAATAAATAAATAAATTTTTTTCCTAGATTAAAATATTTACTTTTTAGAATCTTTATAAAAATTCAGCACGTTCCTGGAACTTAAAGAAAATCAAATTTACTTTATCTTTTTATTTTCTTTTGTGTATTTTTTTTTCATAATTATAATCACTTGGTTATTTCCAGTCTAACATTTTTTTTTATACAAGTTCAGCTATCCGATGATCACATGATTATTATTTGGTATATTTTATCAAACTTTTAATATTTATATATTTATCATCTGTTAACTTTTTTTAACAAAGAAATGACATGTCATAAAAAAAAAAGATATTTTGTTACAATTTTTTAAAATAATATTATTTTGACTTTGCTTTATATTTTTGTACAAATAAAAAGTGTTGAATTAAAAAAAATGATAAAGTATTAAAGAAATAGGTAAAATTTACAAAATAAGAATAAAATAATTGAATAGTAAAAGCTACCGTTAAATCTTACTTAGTCTTAAAGAATATTATTCAAATAGATATATCTTTTTAACATAGTTTCACTCTATTGAAAAAGAAAGTAGCAATTTATTCACATCTTTTAAATTGGAAAGCAAAAAAATAAATAAATGAAGAGGAAGAAAAATGTTTCCTTTTTTAATTATTCGGTAAGAGATCTAAAAATAAAAAGACTGTTTAATCAACATTTTTTTTCATTGTCTGAAACTAAGATGACAAAATATTCATAGTTGTTTTGATTTTCAATTTTCATTTCCATGTGTTTTCTTTATATTTTCTCATCTTCCCTGTCTTTATTCTTTAACAAACAGTTTATAAAAATAATTTTATGAAACAATTTTAAAATCTTAAAAGTAAAAGAAAAATAATGTAACCATCACAAACAGTTATGAAGCACAAGGACAAAGAACATACAAAAGTTCCTGAACAACATTTGCATGGAAATGTTCACATAAGAGGATCCATGTCCACAAGTCTACACATTAACACAGTCTTAATTTGAAGATGGTTGCTCTGAAAGCAACTGCAGAGACCATGAGTCCGTTGGGGTGGGGTACCTGGCTTGTGGTTTAGTGACAGTGGATGTGGGTTTTGGGGTCTGCTCTGCAACATTAGAAGCTGATAAAGCACCTTGGCCATGAGGAGGACATAAGGGGACAAGAAAAACTGCATGTCCTTGCTGCACTGTAGGATCTATGGTGGCCAATTGGAGGCTCTCCCCTGCAAGCTGTGTCATGTTTTCTGGTTGTGGAAATTCCATGTGAGCACCTACATTCATCAGGCTAGGTCCACATTGGGCTACTCTTGCTTTTATCTCAGTTTCAAGCTTCTCAATTTGAGTTTTCAGAATACTGTTCTCCTCCACCATCTCATTTTTCTCCATGGTCACCTGCATAATTAAGATAATACCATGAATTTCTTTTGTCAATGAACATGGTCTATTAGTGTCTTAAGCTTTAGTCTGAGACTTTGTATATATCAATCAACACATGCAAGTAATCTCCATAGGATAAAAAGTGAAGAAAAAGCTTGTGAAGAGCTTACATAGTGAGTCTCAGACAACAGAGCTGCACTATCCTTTTTCAAGGAGTCAATCTGAACCTCCAAGTCTTTTAGCAATCTAATGGCTTCTCTCAGTATACAAGCTTTTCCATTGTTCTGTTCATTGAGATCTGACATAACCCCAAGCCCCAAAAGAAAAAGAAACAAAGCAGTACTAATATTAGATGGTGCAAAGTTTCAAAGGTAAACCAACCTTGTCTTAAAAATCAAACATAAAATACTGCATGCAGCAACAGAATTGCTAGTCAAGTTCAAATTGAACATAAAAATTTGAGACTCTCACATAAGATTAAAGTCCTAAAATTTGAGATAATGTTGACATAAGATCAAGTTACCAAGTGCATCAGCAAGATCAATAAAGAGTTCATTCAACTGTTCACGCTTCTCTTTCTCTCTTACAGCCTTGCGAATTCTCTTAGGAGCTTTTTCTTGTGTCTGTTCCTTGGAACACGACCTGCAGCAAATCAAGCATTTCCAAACTGAATCCAGATACAATAATTTTCATTTTCCATTTTTAAATGTGAACATGCATCAAACAAGAAACCAGAAAACTTATGAGGAATACAGTGAACAATAAGAGAGCTGTTAGAGCACCCTATCGATTATTCTATGAACTTTTGAAGAATAATGGTGTGTGAATAGAGCCTCTAACCTCTTTTTTGCTACATTTTGAGAATTGATGACTTTATCTACAACCGGAACAGAAGAAGTATCGGACCCCATCATATGAATCTCGGAAAAACTTTTTTTTTTTTTTTCTCACAATGGTTTGTGAAGAGTGAATTTATATAACGGAAGTTTACTACAAAATGACACAGTTCCGAGGTTTGAAGGGAGTGTTAGATATTATTGTAAGTATGCGAGTGTGGCGAGAGGTCACGACTCACACCAAGCACGTGGTTATCTCACGCTTGTGTGTTCCCATCACAATTCAAACTCATGCATCACACACGTTTTTTTAAGCGGGTTACTGTTGTGTAAGATAATGTGGGGTTCTAAAGTGATTATTTTGAGCAAAACATGCTTGTGTAATAATTTATATGAATTTTAAATTAATAATTAATGTGCTTATGTGTAATTATTTGTACCGATGACGTGTCGGTCTTTAATAAGTTTTGCTTAGAAATATTCAATGTAATTAAAAATGAATAAGATAAATTCGTGTGGCTTCCACGGTGATACGTCCACCAAGGCAGAAAACTTAGACACCCTGTTGCACCTCTGTGTGACGTAGACGAGTCAATACAGCTTCTTCTGCTTCCTTTCAATGCCGCCGCAGCATCTCCATTTTCTCAAACCTAATTTAATTAGGTTAAACCAAGGAAGGGATTGTAACAGCTGGGCTTAAGCCCATGTCTTTAAAAAAGAAGAGTGGGACGAGTTCTTCCTCTCCCCTAATAGGTTTTTTTTTGTATCTAAATAAAAAATTTTAATATCCCAATTATCTTTGTATGAGAACTGGATAATATTCCATCCTGTTATGATGACACCTCCATCCGGTTATATTTTTTTTCAAATGACAACCGGATGGTCTGCTCATCCGGTTGTTAATTTTTTTTAAATGATAATTAGATAGGGGTGTCATCCGGTTCTCATTTTCAAATCAAAATGATAATCGGATGAAACTCATCCGGTTCTCATAGTCCAAATCGGAAATGGATTAATTTTTCGATTTGGACTATGAGAACCGGATGGGTTTCATTCGGTTATCATTTTGATTTGAAAATGAGAATTGGATAGCACCCCATCGGATTGTCATTTGAAAAAAAATTAACAACCAGATGAGCAGGCCATCTGGTTGTCATTTGAAAAAAAAATTGACAACCGGATGAGATTCGGTTTTTAATTTTTTTTTTAAATGACAACCAGATAAAGATGTCATCCGATTTTCATATAAGAACAATTGTAATATTAAATTTTTTTATTAGATTGCAGGAAGAACGTATTAGGATTTATTAAAATGCAGGAAGAACTCATCAAAAAAAGTGTATTAGAATGCAGGAAGAACTCATCAAATTATGGGTTCTAAAGTATTTATTTTGGGTAAAACATGCTTATGTGTAATAATTTATATAGATTTTAAATTAACAATTAATGTGCTTATGTGTAATTATTTGTAGTGATGAAGTGTCTATTTTTAGTTAAATGTGATTAAAAATGAATAAGACAAATTCTTGTGGCTTCCACAGTGAAACATCTCAAAAGCTCCTATGATACACTCATTATACTTATTTACGCCTTCAAGTTGACTAATGAGCATGTTTTCATTTTAGGAATGTTAATAATATATTTTTAATGCTGATAAAAAATATACTTTTAACACACTCTTTACTATTATTTAACATTTATCTAAATTATAAAAACAATTTTTTAAATATATGCTTATTTTTATTATTTTTTTAAATATAAACTTATGAAAATAATTTTATAGAAAGACCAGTGGAACAAATTCACTTCATGTCTACATTGAAAAATATATGACTAGATTATAATGCAAATTATTTTTATACTATCAGTGTATTCCAATTAATTCTTTGAAAGAATATGATTTCCATATAATTGTTATTTCAAATGCTAAGGAATTAAAAATTAAAGTCATTCAATAGTATAATTTTGAAGTGAAAAAATAATAAACTATGAACATTCTTGAAAACAGTACCACAAATTATTTCTCAGACATTGATAAATAGACTTATTCTCATAATAAAAGTTTTAGAAATAATTATACAATTGAGAAGTAATATATTAATTGACACATTCAATTATATACAAGATTACTTATACAATTAAACAATTCCAATCATTATTATTCCTGAATAAAAATGCTTTTCATAACTAAAATTATTAGAATCCAACTTAAACAATTAATACCTTCTGAACAAAAATGAAAAAAATTGCTTTAATACCTTGTATTTTTGAAAAATTTATTTTATCAGTCATTTGAAAGTGAAATATCAAATAAAATTAATAATGATAGAGAAAATAATTTTATATTGTAAGAAGATAAGATAGCAAATGTTAAATGAAAATAATGATTTTATCAATTACTTTAGAAATATTTCTCATCGTATGAAATTATTCAACCTCTTTTAGTAATTTTAAGTTAGGAGTCATGTCAAAAGTAGTTTTATTGCCTTAATAATAATTTTTATAATAGTTTTGTGCACTTAAAACACAATTTCCTTTGATAGAAACATCTCTCTAAAGTTTACAAACACAATAAAAAAAAAACAACTTTGGAAGACACCTAAGAAGCGAAATTGTGTCTCCAAAGATTTTTGACCTGTGTGGGAAAAAAATAACCAATTCACTAGAAAAATTGAAATCCATTAAACCCGTAAAATATTAGGGTGCATTTCACTACATCACATTATTTCTTAGATGCTATTATGTATTCTGTAATGATGATTCAATAAGCTCATTTCATCATTCAAGAAAATTACTAGGACCTGAATTTGGATCTAAAATATATATATATATATAAATATATATA
>Ga0209700_101929_pt1 | contig 43018 bp, 23 predicted proteins | sample SiratroredBW_FD_187528 | JGI IMG/M metagenome (GOLD analysis project Ga0209700, IMG submission 187528) | Root nodule microbial communities of legume samples collected from California, USA - Siratro red BW (SPAdes) (version 2) | ecosystem: Host-associated > Plants > Roots > Nodule | place: USA... | reverse complement strand
CACATCAATATTTTACGCTACATTTGTTGGTAGTATATTTTTGTTTATACTAGAAGTTTTTGTATTTTGATAAGTACTACACATGTCACGTGTTTTCACAATATATATATATATATATATATATATTGTTTACACTCATTCTGCATAGGTAAAAATTGGATTTAAATTCGATTTAAAAAAAAAAAAAAAAAAAGACGTATAGAATTGAATTAATTCTTAGAATTAGATCAAGTATGAAAAAAAAATGTATGGAACCATTCAGTTACTTTTTATAATAACATCAAGTAAGAACAAAAAATGTATGAAACCATTCAAGATTGAATAGATAACACGTGAGCAATAGAAAATAATGATTGGAGACATAAATAAGGCACGAAATGTAGGCAAGATCAGAAATTATTGCCACGGTGTCACAAAGAACTTGAATAAATCAAATAGGAAATTGGTGAACAAGGGCAATAACCCATCCTTTTAATGTATCAAAGATTCAAAGATTCTAGTACATTCTATTTTTGTCAACCCTAAAAAAATACATCAAGTCTCCATTTATATATTTATATTTCCACACTTATTTCCTACTACGTGACATCTACCCTACGCTTAACTAGTTGTAACTTTCCATGTTGTTCTTAACCTCTATTTCAATTTAGATCACTTCTTCAAAACTATAACCCATTTTACGAGTCTTCAAATATTTTTTTTTCTATATTTTTATAATTTGTATTGAAATGAAAGTCTTACTCTCTCTTTTTTTCTTGATGTATTTATCCTTCTCTTTCTTGATGGATTTTACTTACTAACATTTGTCCAACTTGATATTTCTTTTTAAAGATAAAAGACATATGCAATGAATCAAACATAAACTCTAGGTAACTCTTAAATAGATATTATTCTCTAAGTATTGAATTTCACCATCACGTTTATCTCTTTATATCTATCAAGGACAACCATTAGATACGATTTTTAATACAATTATTATAAAAGCTAATAGATTTATTATCATATTAATTTTTGATGAAATAAAAGGATAAAACTTTTTGTATAAAAAATGTATAGATAATATTTCTCTTTATTTATTTCATAACTTTAAGAAAAAAAATGAGTAGACATTTTTGAAAATTTTTTAGCTTGTGATTGTCTTTGAGAGTCCTTCCTCACCCACGTGCATGAAGAATCGACACTGAACTTTCAATGGAATAGGGAAAACACTAGCGTGTTTGACGAGTATCTACAAACAGGGTTTGTGTGCTCCATGTGGTAGAAGAAGACAACTAAGAAAGGACCCCATAACAGTGACTATTTTAATTTTTTAAAATACTGAACTATAATAAATGCTATGAATTCAAGTGCAATAGATAAGCATAAGCATAAGTACAGAAATAGACCACATAGATAGTGATGGATTTGCCTTAGCAATAATGTCAGTTGTCTTATTTTGGATTTCACAGTGACTAAATTAATCCAAGTTATTCTGAATTATATAAATTTAATTGATTTATTATTTCTTAAAATTCATTTATTTAATTAAATTAAAACATTATATTTTAAGACCAGCATAATTATTAAAATGAGATGAAATAAAAGATATTAAAATTTGTGAACAACTAGCTTTTTTACTGTTTATCATTTTCAATTAAAATTAAAAAATATTTTTAAAATAAGTACTAATTAAATTGTGAATGAGTTAAAGCTAATTTAGAGTGATTTAAAATGTTAAACACGAACTTTTAATTAGGTTTGGTTAAATAAATTAGTGAATTTAAGCTTAAATTAGTCTCATGTACATTATGAAAAAGTATTAGATACTTTTCTAATTATTAAGCAGCTTACATATTACCTGTAAAATAGTAGATTATTATGATATTAATTCACCTCATAATTTATCGTAAACTATAGTGCATGGAATCGTCAAATGATGTGGTTTATGATCGGGAAATTACCATTGTTATGGGCGCAGTGATGCCTCCGTGCACTGAGACGAATAAGGTATATATAAAAGAATAAAGAAACAAGAAATAACTTTTTATGTAAAAAATATAAAAGTATATGTGAAATTTATTTCCATATTAAATTATCTTACTTTTAAGTGAGATTTCCTTTCCGTGATAAATGAAAAAATTACTGAATAAATAAAACATTCATATGTGAATCAAAATAATACGATAGCAAAATCATTTTCACCATTTGAAATTATGGCGATGTATATAATAAAATAGCATTAAAATGGATATGCAAGAAATAATAATAATAAATAAGACTTATGTAACGTAAAGTAAAATCTATAATGATAAACCCGGTAAAACAGTTCAAAAAGTTTTCTGTTTAATCGCAAATACAATTTAAGAATTTCTTTTCCATGATAGGACCGTTCCGTATTTTAATCCCAAAATAGGATTTTGTAGATATTATTTGGGTGCTGTTATTTTAACATTATTATACACAATTTACATCCATTTAACATCATAATATATTATTATTTTATTAATATATAATATTTTATTAATAAAATTCAGTGTAAAATGTGAATATTTAATGAATAGTAGTATTCTATGCATCGTCTGAATTTGATCCTTGGAAATCCGAATTGTAACTCTGATTTTCGTGTTCCAGGTCAATAAATTAGTCAAAATGCTGTTATTTTGGGAAAGTCTGAAATTTTGAATGTTTCGAAACATAAATGTTGGATTTTATTATATAAATTAAAACAAAATAAATCAAAGAACGTATCTCTTTGAGATAATATAGGATTTGATAGAAAATAGAAAAATCAAAGTAAATGAAAAGATTGCATAAATATAAGGACAAAATGTGAGGATTAGATATTTATATTATACATAAATATCATAATGTAAAATATATTATTCATTGTAACAATGAGAAAAAAAAGAGTAAGTTTATTTGGATTGTTAGTTTAGTGTTTTGTAAACATATACTTTTACAATTTCTTTCTCTAATCAAAGGTTTGCAGCAATATGAAACCGTAGGTATAATTGGCTGAAATCGATCACGAGTTTTTTTATGTAATTATTTCACAATTCATTTTATTTTGTTTCTCATAAATCTGTGAAAAATAGAAACAACACGATTGAAAGTTGAAATGTAATTTAATTAATTTTTAAAATATTTTTAAATTTTATCTTTGGATTAAAAATACTAAGACGATTTGTTTTGTAAAACAATTTAAACTAAAATTCTTTTATCTCATATGTCAACTTAGATGTATACAATCAACTTTTCAAAATCATCTGTTTAAATATTCTTGTATTTGTTCTTACTAAAAATTAGATCGTGATTTTCCTGTTTGACAACAACATCTGATGCATATTTGACTTGTGAACGGTTGTTAAACAAGACACATTTAAAAAAGATACTTTTTCATCTTGATAAGTTTTAATTTTGTGTGTTTTTATACATGAGAAAACTTGAGTATTTGTAGGTTTAAGTGTTCTTTAAAATAGTAATTACTCCCAATTTGAGAATTTTTGGATCTAAATTCAGGTTTTGAGTCCCGAGTTAAAGGAAATAATTTGATCTCAATTATTGTGAAATTTCAGATATAAAAGAATGAAGAAAATAAGAGATTGGAAGATTCATGAAAAAAAGAAATAAAAAGTTTAAAATAGAAAAGCCCAAGCAAAAAGTCACTTAACCTAGGCCCAAAAACGAGTTTAAAATGGTGATTTTAGGTTTTATGTAATGGCTACCATGAGTAGCTAATTCTTCATCTTTGGGATTGAATGTAATCTTTTGAACTCATTTGTATTTTGGTGATTTTTATATAATATTCAGTTTTTACTCAGTTGGTATTTTCATCTTGCGCTTAATGCTATATTTTATCTTATCAATAGAGTCTTGATTTTGATTCTTGAATTTAACTAGGAAATACTTTTAAGTTTCTGACCTAGATGAAAATACTCAATATATTGGAATACTAGAGATAAGTTTCGATGTATTGATTGCATATATCATCTGTTCTTAATGCTAGGTAATATACTAAATAGCTGAGGGATCAGTGTTTAGGAAATTTCCTTATGAATTTCATGTCAGAAGAATCAGTGTGAATGATTTTTATATGTGCATCAATTGTGAGTAGTTACGGATATTATATGTTTTTATCAAATCCAAAATATAAATAAGGAAGATAGATGAAGTTCAATCCCAGAGTCTTTCTATATCTTTTAAACACTTTTTGATAATTGTGATTTATTTTTGAATTGCTCTTTTATGTTTATTGAATCAAATCATCATCAAATCATCCTGAAAACCATAATTGCTTAGTGAGTAGTAAAAATTGAGATTTATAAGAAAAATTGTTCTCTGTGGATCGACATTCGTACTTTACAAATCTATATTAGTTTTGACTTGGTATACTTGTCGAAAAAGGTCAACAAGTTTTTGGCGACGTTGTTGGGGAACAATTTTTATTTTTAAATTTTGGAACATAACTCATTGAGTATTGTGAATAATTTTTCTTTGTTTTCTTGTGTTTTATTTATTTTTTAATTATTGTGTACTAATTCTTGCTTAAGTTGTTTTTGATTTATAATATTGAGAGGACAGGTTCCTGAAGATCAATTAGAATTTGATTTAGAAATTGAAAGAGCTGCTAGGAGGAATCAGAGCAAGAAGAGAAGAGAACAACAAAGTCAAACAAGAGAAGAATCCTCTACGACCTTTGACAGAGATACTCAAGTGATACAAGAAGAGGTTAGTATGACTGAGTACAGGATTCCCCTACCAAGAAGGATTGTTGGAGACTATGCCCTACAGCAAGGCCCAAGACACTTCTCTAGCATAGCAGTACCGACTACCACTAAAACATTGGAGATGAAGCCAACCTTCTTGAATTTGATTAGCAGTCATCAATTTACTGGGCTGGATAATGAAGATCCATACACATATTTGTCCACTTTCTATGAGCTAGTAAGAACTATGGGATTTGAAGCGGGTGACAATGAGATGTTTATTTGTGATTGTTTCCGTTCTCTTTGACGGGTAAAGCAAAGGAATGACTCAAATCTCATTCAAGTTAGAGTTTGACAAGTTGGAATGTTGTAGAAGAAAAATTTTTACATAAATTTTTTCCACTCTCTCGCTACATCAAGGAAAAATCTAACATCTCCACCTTTTGACAAGAGCCAAATGAAGCATTCTATGAAGCTTGGGAATGATTCAAAGTGATGTTGAGAAGATGCCCAAATCATGGATTTGAAGACATTGCCCAACTGAGCATTTTCCACAATGGTCTGAGGGCTGACACAAAGACGATACTGGATGTAGCAGCTGGAGGTACAATGATGGCGGTAGATGTAGAGCAAGCAACAAGAATTATTGATACTCTTGCTTCTACAGACTATCAAGCTCAACAAGATAGACAAATAGTGCAACAAAAGAAGGGGATGCTTGATCTCAATACCACAGATGCCCTTTTAGCTAAAAATAAAATCTTAACTCAGCAAATGGAAGCACTAACAAAACAGATGGCAAAGTTACCTCAACAACTACAAGTTGTGCAGTCTTCCCAAAATCAAAGTCAATCTATGAGCTGTGATTTTTGTGGAGGTAATAATCCTAATGGGCAGTGGTCTTATCAGAATAATCCTTCACAGAAAGAGGTTAATTATATGGGCAATCAAGGAAGGTAAGGAGGGTTCTCAAGTAATTATCAGAATAATAATATGTCTCAAGGATGGAGGGGCAATCAGAATCAAGGCTTCGAATCATCTAACAGGCAACCTCATTTTCAGTAGCAACAACAAATTCTTTCAACTCATGATAGGATAACCAAATTGGAGGAAACCTTGGAGAAATTCATGCAAGCTTCTATGGCCAATCAGAAAAATATTGAAGCTTCTATTAGAAATCTTGAGGCACAAGTGAGACAGTTGGCAAAACAATTAGCAAATCAACAAGGGAGTCAATTCTCAGCCAACAAACAGACCAATCCAAAGGAGCATTGCAATCACTACTAGGAGTGGGAAAGTTGTAGGACAAGGCATTGGTGATAATCTTGTTGGAAGAGAGAAAAGAGTTGAGGAAGAAAAAATTGAGAGTGAGGGAGAAAAAGAGAAGAATAGAGAGAAAAGTGAAAGTAGTGATGAAAAAAGAGAGAAAAATAAAAAGAGTGAAAATCAAGTAAGAAGTTCTCCTTTAAAAAATGTTGCTCCTTTAAAAGATGTACCTTATCCACATGCTCCCCCAGGAAAGAGTAAAGAGAGGCAGTTTGCTAGATTCCTTGACATTCTAAAAATGCTTCAAATGAACATGCCCTTCGCTAAAGCTTTAGAGCAAATGCCTACTTATTCTAGATTTATGAAAGAAAAGTTGACCAACAAGAGAAAATTTCCTGATCAAGGGACAGTTGAATTAGAAGCTAGATGCAATGCTATCATTCAAAAATCTATGCCACAGAAATCTAGAGATCCAGGAAATTTTACTTTGCCTTTCACCATAGGAAATCTCACAGTGGGAAGAGCTTCATTGGATCTTGGAGCAAGCATCAACCTTATATATCTCTTTATGTTGAAGAAGATTGGAGAGGTTGAAGTGAGACCTACAAGGATGACTCTACAGCTAGCTGACAGATCTATAAAATATCCTTATGGGATTGTTGAAGACTTGATAGTAAAGGTTGACAAATTGTTATTCCCAGTTGATTTTGTGGTCATGGATATGGAGGAGGATCCTGAAGTCCCCTTAATTTTAGGAAGGTCATTCATGAAAACTGTCAGGGTCATCATTAATGTTGATAAAGGGAAAATTAAGGTGTGCGCGCAAGATGAAAAAGTGAGCTTTGATGTTTCTGAAGCAACGAAACATCCACGTGAAGCAAAAGAATGTTTTAGAGTGGATGTTCTAGATGAAAATTGTACTAGCAAAATAGGATCTGTGCATTTGATCATTTGATGAAAACTCTTGCCATTGATGAAATACATAAAGGGGAAGAAAGAGAAGTGAAGAAATGTTGGGAAAAGTTTGGAAAGGCAAGGAAAATTCCCAAGAGTAGTGATCAAAAGAAAAGAAGGCCTCATGGAGTAGTGGAGTTAGAAGATCCTATTTTTCAGAGAAGTTGGGTAGTAAATGGACAAAGGTTGAAGCATTATCTTGGTGGTGAGATTTTGAAAAGTAATTGTGGTTGCAGGAGTGTTTTTGCCTGGGTGATGAGGCTCTCACCTGGGTGAATTTTGTAGAGAAAAAAAGAATGTTAAATTACAACTCTGACCCGGACAAGGCTAGTCTCGCCTTGATGAAAATTGGAGGTGCTTACTAGAATGGTTTCGCCTGTGCGAGCTGGGAGCCGCCTGGGCGAAAGTTTGGGGTGCTCACTGGAGTATTTTCGCCTAGGCAAGGCTGATCTCGCCCAGGCGAGATTTTTGCCGAAAAAGAAAATGCAGAATCCTAAGTGAAAGGCTCGCCTTCACCCTTGCAAGCCACCTTTGTTCAATCTTCAATTTCCACTACATAATCTTTGAGGTAAGTGTTCCTTGGTCTCAATTTCTCTCACCTAACCAATTCAGCTCTTATCTCGCATGGCCTAGGGACAGGCCCATTTTTTCTAGGGGAGGTAGAGCAGCATTTGCAGGAGTAGGGACATCTACAGCTGCAACATATGGGGAAGAAGCAGATCAAAGACATCAGGATACAGAATTTGACACCAACTTTGATCAGATTATGAGGGGAGAATAATTCTAATCCTGATGAAACTCTGGGTTCTGTAATATAAATATTGTAGTATGTCTGCTTTAATTTTCCGTGATTGAGCTCTTGTTATTTTTTATGTTTGATGTGTGGTACTTAGTATAATTCTATGGTTGAGTAAAAATTATACTCATGATTGTGCTTAGTCAAATCAACTTATTGAATTAGGAAAAAATAAGTGGATTAGAATTTTTGAGTTAAGTTGAGTGGGAGATTGATGCATGAAAATTGAACAGGGTTATGACTAGAACAAGGCTTGATGAAAATTGAGGAATAAAACCAATTAGCCAAGTGAGTTGTAAGCCTTTAAAAAGTTAAGAGTCCGACTGAGTAATTTGTCAGTTGATGTTGCCTGATTTTTGTTGTTATTTTACAGTACAGAAGAAAACATGGAGATGATTAAGGCAATTTTGTGTACAAACACTTAAACTCAGACCCAAACAACCTACCTGTACATGTTATGACCAATTTTTTGTGAAAACCCTTTGAGCTTAAATGTTCTTTGTTGCACCTTAACCTTTACTGATATATGATTTTCTACCTCTGTAGCATGCTTAGGAAAGGAGGAATAAGTACAATAGACATAATGTAATGGGAAGGGTTGGATGAGCTTTGACATGTTGGTAATGTTAAGAAATGTGTTAGTCAATTCACTTCCAAAAACAAAACAAACTACTCAAAAAAAAAATTAGAGAAGAAAAATTTTTAAGCAAGAGAGTGAGTTACAGAAAAGAAAGGAAAAATGAAAGGTTGAAGAAGTCAAGAATTGGTAAAGTAATTCCTTCCAAGGGAAATATTGTCTCAATTGTAGATATGTTCTCCTTGTCTGAAGTGTGTATTTTGTTATCTGAAAAACCAATGTTCTTAATAGCCCAGCCTCATTACAACCTTGAGAAGACCTTAAGATCCATGTTGATTGTGTGTTTGTGATTTGACTAAAAATGAAAGGCAACCTTGATTTTGTTCAGAGCCAATGGATGTTGAGAGAGACACTACCCTGTGAGAGATTAAGAGAGAAATTCCTCAATTAGATTATCATGTCTTTTGTTTGAATTGTTTCTCTTGTAGATTGATGGTGTCTTTTTCCTGCTTTAATTCGACTTAGAATCTCTTATCTTTCTTATATTGAATTCTGGTTTTGAAATTGAAAGTTGTTCTGATGATTGAACCATGGGTCTGATTTTTGAGCAACCACTATTTTTGTTTTAGGAAAAAATTTTGTCTGCGAATCCAATTACTTTGCTTGAGGACAAGCAACATTCTAGTTTGGAGGGAGTTGATAAGTGCTAATTTTGAGTGTTTTTATACATGAGAAAGCTTGAGTACTTGTGGGCTTAAGTGTTCTTTAAAATAGTAATTACCCCCAATTTGAGAATTTTTGGATCTAAATTTAGGTTTTGAGTCCTGCGTTAAAGGAAATCATTTGATCTCAATTATTGTGAAATTTCAGGTATAAAAGAATGAAGAAAATAAGAGATCGGAAGATTCATGAAGAAAAGAAATAAAAATTTTAAAATAAAAAAGCCCAAGTGAAAAGTCACTTAACCTAGGCCCAAAAAACAGTTTAAAAGGGCGAATTTTCTAAAGGCATCAAGACCTGGAGGAACGAGAGCAACCGTCAAGGACGAAAGCAATTCATCAATTCTTCTTCTTCTTTGGCAATCCTATTTTCATTGGGTTGTAATGGCTACCATGAGTAGCTAATTCTTTATCTTTGGAATTGAATGTAATCTTTTGAACTCATTTGTATTTGGTGATTTTTATATATAATATTCAGTTTCTACTCAATTGGTATTTTCATCTTGCACTTAATGCTAGATTTTATCTGATCAATAGAGTCTTGATTTTGATTCTTGAATTTAACTAGAAAGTACTTTTAAGTTTCTGACCTAGATGAAAATACTCAATATATTGAAATACTAGGGGTAGGTTTCGATGTATTGATTACATATAACATTTGTTCTTAATGCTGGGTAATATAATAAATAGCTAAAGGATCAGTATTTAGGAAATTTCATTATGAATTTCATGTCAGAGGAATCGGTGTGAATGACTTTTATATGTGCATCGATTGTGAGTAGTTACGGATATTATATGTTTTTATCAAGTCCAAAATATGAATGAGGGAGATAGATGAAGTTCAATTCCAGAGTCCTTCTATATCTTTTAAACCCTTTTTGATAATTGTTATTTTTTTTAATTGATCTTTTATGTTTATTGAATCAAATCATTATCAAATCATCCTAAAAACCATAATTGCTTAGTGAGTAACTGAGATTTATAAGGAAAATTGTTCTCTGTGGGATCGACATTCCTACTTTACAAATCTATATTACTTTTGACTCGGTACACTTGCCGAAAAAGGTCAACAATACTTTTAGTAGGTTTTGTTTGATAATTTATAAAATGTTTTTCTTGAAGAGACTTTGTAATAAATATAATCATACAAACATACTTAAAAAAGTTTACTATCCATTGTCTCTTTTTTGTTCAAGACGTCCTATCAAAAGTATACATATATATACATATATATATATATATATATATATATATATATATATATATATATATATATATATATATATGTATGTATTCATGCTTGCTTAACTAAGTGGTTGGATCATAGTCTTAGCGTGTCACCAACCAATACATATACAAGATAAAAGGTTGGTTTGAAAAGCATTTTAGTAAAAAGATTTTAAGTATGCACTCACAAATTAGGTCTTCTTCTCAAGCTAGTATAGATGATGATAAAGTACAATATAAAGAGGGTAATGAGGAGAGAAAACAATACACATAATAATTTATATTGGTTTGCATGTCTTAACATACTACATTCAGTTTCTGACCAGTCCGTTAAGTTCAATTAAGCATAATAGTGTTGCAAAGTGCACAACAAGTATTCTTTGGGCCTGTAGTCACTCCTAACTAACTCCTTGAGTATTATTGCCACAAGTTGCTCCTGGTTTAATCGAGTATTTTTTGGGCTTATAGCTACCTCTGGATAACCCCTTAAGTATTCTTTCCTCGAGTCGCTCCTGGCTGACAAAAAGTATTCTCTACTCAAGCCATTCTTAGCTAACCTTGACTATTGAGCATTCTTTCGAATCGCAATCACTTTAGGCTAAGATCTGGATGTTTTTTGTTTCAATGATCTATAGATCATTGCATTTGATGATTACGAAAGATTGTTTCTAATGACAAATACAATGTTTACATTTTATTCTCCTAATTCAGATCATCTTGCTCTTTATGGAGGGTACTGTTTTTCAATGTATACAACAATTAAGCTTGTATCCAAAGATAGTTGGATAAACACTCTAAGTGTTTTTCACAAATGTTTATCTAAATCCCAATACTTTAATCTTCATTGAGCTTGAGGTTTGAGATTAGCATTTTGGTATAATGCAACCTCTACTCTATTGGCTTATAGGAGTGTTATTCGTTTGAGTAGCCTTACGACATCACATATCCTCTCCTCTATATCTTCTTCTTAAGGATTAAATTGTTTTTATGGACTCTTGAAGAAGGTAGTCGTTAAGTGATCCTTTACTGTTAAGCATTTTTAGCATCTATGTAGTCCTTTATGCATCTAACGAGCTTTAAGATGATTGTCGTATTTAATGCAATCTCGATACTCGCTCATTTCCTTCACAAAGTCTTGATAACTAACAATGCTTATCTCCCTAAAGAGTATAGCCTTTTGCATAAATTCATGATTGGTGTCCATTTCGTACAGGGTAGATAGTTGGGTTAGAGTTGAAAATCTTTGTGTCAAGAAGTTGGTGAAGGAAACAACTTTAGTTGGTGTCTCAAGAGATCTTTCATATTTGATTACGAATGGATCTCTTTGGCAAGCATAATTCCTTGCAAACATAGGTGTCAACACCCAATTTCTTTCGGGCAAATAAAGTTATCTCAAAACAAAAAAGATGAAGAAAATTAAAATTAAAAAAAAATATTTCTATCATTTTTTTAATAAATAAGAATTAAGTTTCATTTTTTGAATAAAGTTTTAAAATGAAATTCATAAAAAAGAAAAGAATAAAGAAAAAGAACCTTGATTTTAATTTAAGATAAACTGACGAAAACAATAAAAAAAGAATAAAAAAAATTGAAGGAAGTTGGTCTATTAAAAGTGTGTCTAAAAAGAAAATTGTTATCTCTCTCCATTAAAGGTGCTGAAATGTTTCTTTTTCTGTCTGCCTTCCCTGACATTAATTACACCAAAATTAAAAATTAATAAAGAATATAAAGGTTGGAAATTTGAATAGTTGAGTTGATTACTGTTGTCTGATTGCTTAGTAATGATTTTTCAGTCTCTCTCAATTAAATGTTGCTTAGTAATGATTTTTCAGTCTCTCTCAATTAAATGTTGATTATTTTTATAGCAATTTATGCATTTTCTTTTTTTTTGGACTGTTATGCTTACCCATTTTAGTTTATAGGTTACATTTGATTAATGTTCTAAAAATAGAAATTAGAACTTTTTTTACATTGGATGATTTATTTTATTGTTAAAAAATAAAAAAAAATATATTTTTAAAAATAATAATAACAATACTAATATTAAAATTAAAAAAGGGGGATTTAAGTATCTATTCCTATTGTTTTGTTATTTAGGTCATTTTCAATAAAAGTAAAATAAAAAAATGAATAAAAAATTAAAATATTTTTTTTCAGCCTATTAACAATTACATTACCTTCAATATCCCATAATTTTCAAATTTGATTATATGTATAGGGTTATGATGTCCCATAATTTTCGAATTTGATTATATGTATGGGGTTATGATGCCAAAGTAGTAACAACGGTACAATTCTGCCCATTTTTCAATTTGTGTTGGTCCTTGGGATTTTAACAGTCAATTGGCATTATAAGTGGAGATAATTAGGAATTTAAATCTGAATTAAAAGGAATAATGAATTGGTAGTTCACAATTTATAATTAAGTGGGAATAATTAGAAATTAATGAATTTAAATCTGAATTAAGAGTAAGCTTGAAAGATTATTGTGTGTTTAGAGGCATTGAGAGCAGCAGAAAAAAGAAAAGGTCCTGATTAGTGCTTCAACGGGTATGTTTCATAGTTACAAATTATCTAGTTTTTATAAAAATGTAATATATTAGTTGCTGTCATGTATCGATAAAAGTATTCTATTTTAATTGTTGCACTTTACATGTTGTTTCTAATGAGAAATTATCAAACCACGTTAGAACCCGAAACCAAAGTCCCAAGCAAACCATGGCTGTGTCACAATCAAACCGAGAAAAACCTAACCATACATAACTCAAATAAAAAAAAAACATATTCTTACTAGTTTACCATTCCAGCAATCCAACACGACAAGCCTTTACGCCGCCGGTGAACTATCGTGGCGCCTCCCAAATACCTCCGTCACCACTACCATACCGCCGGTGAATTGCCGCGGCGCCTCCCAAATAACCCCATCACCACTACCCTTTTTTTTACCCTAAGTGTCATCTAGGTGAATACATGGACCCCACCAATATAGTGTAAGCCCTTAACTTCAATTAATCACTGTTGCCAAATTGAATCAATATGACTAATATAAAAAAATTAAAGGAAGCATTCAGCACGTTGGTTTCAAAACCCATGACCCCAAATCTAACATTTTTTTTTTTATTTATTCATGGCTATTATGAAAAGAAACACCTATTGATAGTCATTTTAGTTTTTTTTTATTGGTACTGGACTTTATCCATACTACATAGATAAAAAAAATAATAATTTCATTAAGTTTTTAGTTACATTTCTTTTAATATTTTGCTTAACGCCAATAATCACTAATTGTATATTTATTATTTTATTTTCCTCTTTATTTTACTATTTTAGTTGCAATTTATTTTCAATCAAATTTAAAAATAATCACTCTTGTAAATTTTACGAAATAATAATGTAAAACACTTTCAATATATATATATATATATATATATATATATATATATATGAAATAAAACAGTTAAAAAATATGTATATGTATACATAAAACAGTTCTTAAAAAATAAAAATAAAAAGAATAGTTTTTTAAAAAGAATATAAAACAGTTTTAAAAATTAAAAAATACAAAATAGTTTTAAATAAAAATATATAAAACAGTTCTCAAAATAAAACAAAACAGTTTTAAAAAATTAAAAATTTGTAAAACAGTATAAAGCAATTTTAAAAAAATAAAAAAAAATATAAAACAGTTTTAAAAATTAAAAAATAAAAAACAGTTTTAAAAAATTAAAAAATATAAAACAATGTTAAAAATTAAAAAATACAAAACAGTTTTAAATAAAAATATATAAAAAAGTTTTCAAAATAAAACAAAACAGTTTTAAAAAAATAAAAATCTGTAAAACAGCATAAAACGATTTAAAAAAATATAAAACAGTTTTGAAAATTAAATATAAAACAATTTTTAAAAAATAAAATATATAAAACGTTAAAAAATATATGGAAAAATATATAAAACAGTTTTAAAAAAATAATATAAAAGTTTCAAAAATATCAAACACCAGTCAACTTTCAAAATTAGAACTTCATAAACTCTCATTTTCTTTTGTGCAAATAAGTAGGACCAAAAAATTAAAAAAAATATATATACATGTTTGTTTGTCTTATTTTTCATTATTATTTTTATTTACGTAATTGTTATTTATTTGTATTATGTTTATTAGCATATTTTTCCTTTTCTTGTTTATTTATTTGTTTTGTTTTTATATTTGTTTGTTTTGTTATTTTGTTTGTCTTTATTCATATTATTATTGTTATTATTTGAAAAAAAATGACACTTTGCAAAATCATACTTATTTCTACTTATTTGATTAAAGGTATCGTCTTAAGACAGACGTTGTAGGATACTAATACCTTCTTTACGCGAAACCGATTCCCGAATCTTGAATCTGATTCGTAGACTATTTTAATTTTTTGTTTTTCTATGGTTTTCTATAATAAACTATGGTAACGACTCCAATCTTTATTTAAATACATCTTAAAATTAAATTTTAATCGTCCCGTCGTGATTCCAGTTATGGTAAGAACATTGATATTTATTTTCTCTAAAATCTCATTGTAAATTTTCTTATCATTAAATTAATCCCAAATTAAATTGCTTTATTATATTAATTAATGCCTTTTGTATTTGAATTCTTTATATAAAATATCTACTCTTAAATTTATTTGTTTTCTCATTTGTTTAATTTGCATGAAATTGTGAAAATTGCATAGCCAACACCCGAATGTTTGTGAATCAAATATTTACTAGCAGGCAATGAGTGTGCACCAGCGATTTTCTCGCATCAAGGTTGCATTGTTCCTTATGAGTGCATGATTAAAACTCGTCTCCACTATTTCATTATAATGGCCAAACATATATATGAAAATAAACTAGGGAAAACGATGAGAACAAATAAAACGTGTTCAGAGAAATTTGACCACGAGGCTTCTTACTTGTGATTGTCTTTATTTATGAAGCCTAAGAAATAAGTCAAGTGCAGATTTCTAAAAGTGCATTGCGCATTGGACACATGGGAGATATGGAAACTTTGTTGTACAAGTATTACGAAAATGTTTGAATCATTTGTGCGCTAGAAAATATACTTACATTGTTTTGTTAGATTAAAAATTAATATACCTTAGTAGAATTCGATGGAAATTTCATAACTTAACACAAGACATTAATAATCTAAACTTCAATATTTTTTCATCAACACCATGATATGATAATTTTAAGGCATTTGTATAATAATAATGTTAAATATTTATTACAAGAAATATCATTTTAAGCAACAACATAAAACTATTATCTAAATTATAAAAATCAAGACCTAAAGTTTAAACAATATTTTTTTAGTTGTGATATACGTAAGGATTGCCCTATAAGTGTTATCTTCACTAGTAGAAAAATGACCTTTATCGTCGGTTTTAAGAGGTTTTTCGAATCCCGAACGGACGTTGACCCAGGAGACGTTGAAAATGACATTGGTTAAACAATCGACGCAGCAAAAAATCATCACCATGTCGGTTAAGACCAAGAAACCGATGTGGTGTTGTATCGACTCTATTACGTCAGTTGGAAGTCCCACAACCGATGTAAGAGGGTTATTTTTTAAAAAAAATCAGAAAAAAAATTTCAGAATTTTCTAGAATCGCGTTGATAAATCTTCAATACATACAAAGAAAAACCACAACAATTTCCAAAACTTTTTGGGAAGTATAAATAGATAAAATAGTAGGCTAAAATCTAAAAAAATTAAAAAAAATACAAAAAAAATTAAAAAATTAGGGTAAACAATGGAATTTTGGATTTTTTTTTTTCAAAATCCCCTTCGGAAATGGCTCAGGAGCCTAAGAGCTTCATTATGCAATTTCGAGAAACTTTCATTTTTGGAGCATCTCAATCCGAGCTTTCTATCAAAAGTTATGGTCATTTGAAGTTTTTTCGTCCAAAAAATTTTGAAACCCTAAATTTATGATACAAATATCCAGAAAGCATTCCAAGCATACAGAGATAAGAAAATATACCTCTTGTAGATAGTGAGAACAAAACCAGTGAACGGAAATCAACCCAAACGAAATCTATCAAAACCAGAAAATGCGAAAATGGAGTGAATGAAACCACAAAAGACAATGAGAGATGGGGGAGAACAACACGTGAACACCATGTACCAGTGAGAACATGAGCAAGAAAGCGAGACAGAATGCGTGAGAGAGAAAATGACAACGTGAGTGAGAGAGAACTGTGAAGAAGTAGCGTGCACAAGAATGAATGAGAAAAGGAGGCAAAGTGTAAAAGTAAAAACAGTGAAGCTGGAGCACCACATCGGTTCTGGGCTTCTAACTGACGTGGTGCATGGCCTGAAATCCTCAATTTTAATTATGATGGCCCACCACGTCAGTTAGAAGCCCAGAACCGACGTGGTGCAAACCTTAATTTCACCTACTTTTTTCTCAATTTACTCAGCGTGACCCGGTTGGAGTCCCATAACCGACAAAAAAATTAACACAAAGAGAACATGTCCCAACATTATTGGAGCGTCCACTTCTTGTTATTGATTATGTTTCGTTTTACATAAATCTTATTTTATTTTTGTTATTAATTATTTATATTTTTTTAACAAAATAAAAATGTAATTTTTAATTCAAATAACAGTTGTATAATTTATTATATTTTTTCTTCCGTTTACAATTTTAATACAAAATATAATTACAAAATTTTATCTCTATAAAAAATTAATTATATCTTTATTGAAAATCAATTATCTTTATAAAAAATAAAATGATATCTTTATCAAATATCAAATGATATCTTTATAAAAAAAATTAAATAATATCTTTATAAAAAATCTAATAATATCTTTATAAAAAAATCAAATGATATCTTTATCAAATATCTTTAATATAATTTATTATGCCAAATTTAAATTTATTATAAAATATAAAATAAAATAATTTATCAATTATTTTTCTATTATAATTAATTAGTTAAAAAAAATCTATAAAATATTTTATTTTATTCTTTTTATATTAATTTTTTTAAGAAAATTTAATTCAATTATTTTTATGTTATTTTCTATTTAATTTTCATCAACTAATAATTAAAATTTTTAATAACTCTAAAAAAAACAACATAATTGAAGTAACCGTGCAAAAACAAAATATAAAATAAATAAAGAAAAATAAGACAATTGATATAAGCATAATAAAATAAAAGAAAATAAAAAAAAGTGTTATTTGAAAAATTAAAAAAATAAAAAGTGTTATTTGAAGAATTAAAAAATAAAAAGTACTATTAAGAAAAATAAAAAATAAAAAAAAATGTTATTTAGGTAAAAAAATGTTATTTAGGTAAAAAAGTCTATGTACACTACTCTTTCACTTTCATTATAATATGATTTCCTGTGCCAATTTTTTGTCTTTATTTGTCTTTTCACGTTATCTTTACCAACTCATAAAAGTTATTTGTGTGTGCATTGTATTCAACTTGTAATGGTTTGACCTATTGTAAAACTTATTTGAACATGATTAATTACTTTTTATTTGCATTTAAGTGCCTGAATTAATAACATAATCACCTTAAATAATTTCAGAATATAATCTATTAAATTATAAAACTTTTATGTGTAGGAGTAAATATAAATTCTAAACTTTTTAAGTTATTTAAATTTTAAATATTAAAATCAATTGGACTTATATGACTTTAAAAATAATTTTAAATTTCATGACTATGCACAAGATTTTTAAACTAAATAATAAAATATTAATATCATATTTTCAAATTTATTTGTAATCATATAACGCTTATAAGAAAATAGTAATAGAACATACAATTACTACGTTAGATAAATTTTTTAATGAAATTTTGATTATTTTTATTTTTATTATTATTATTATTATTACAGTTGTATTATTATTATTATTATTATTATTATTATTATTGTTGTTGTTGTTGTTGTTAGAGAGAATAACATTAATAATTAAAAATAATATTAATTATAATATTAATAATATTGATTATAATAACTGTTACTAATAATATTAATTATAATATTAGTATTATTATTAATTATTAATAATAATATTAATATTGTAATTAATATTAGTATGAAATTAAAATTTTGTATTATTAGAACGGTATAAAAAGATAAGAAAAAGTGCTAAAAATAATTAATATTAATTAAAATATCTAAAGGTAAAAAGTAATGATCTTATGAATGTAATTAATTTTTGTTTGTTGGTACAAGTGGATGAGACTTTGACACATGAAAGTTCTAGTTTTCTAGCACTTTAAGAGCGCTAGTTGTGTGATTCATTTGTTAAGAGTTTAAGAGTATTGAAAAACTATCTATTGAATTTAGAAATGAATTAAATTTACGTGAATTAATTTACTTGATAAAATTAGGAATACAATGTGATTTATTTATATAATTGATTAAAGAATTGACGGCTAATAGATAATTCTCTTGTTCATCCCCTGAGCAATTAGGTTTGAGTAATTTTGTATATTGACAATAATTGTTAGAAAAGAAGATAAAATTTCTAAAGGATGAGTGAAGATTTGTGAGATTTAATCCTAACAAGTTCATTATATTATTTTTAAACCTTTTTCTACTTTCAATTGTTCATAAAAATACAAAAATATTCTTTTAGTTTATTTTTGTAATATATATATATATATATATATATTACCAGTTTATGAATTTATTTTAAATCTAAAATTATTATAATTGTTTGAATTGTTTTATGTTACACAAATTTTTTGGAAAGAGTGATAAATTTATTACTTGCTACATGACAATTGGTGCATTTCTCATCATTAACAAAAATAGCTAATACTAGGATAAAAGGGGAATCTTTGAATATTCTCTCAATAGAAAGAGTTGCTCTAACCTTTGAATTCTTTATATTGTTCATTCAAACTTGAATGTTGAGCTTTATTCTAACCTTTGAATTCTTTACATTGTTCATTCAAACTTGAATGTTGAGCTTTATTTAATATGCATTGCTGATTATTTTCTCCTTAATTTTGTTTGAATGAAATATTCAATTCATTTGAAAACTTTTCTATTGAGAAACAATTTTGATTGTTGAAACTTGATGTCTTAATTTTGATCTTTAGCTCTCAGGTAATTTTCAGATTTATTTGCTCATAATGAAGTCATTTTTCTTTCTTTCTTTGTATTCTCTATGAATCTTATGTACTCTACTCTTTCATCTACTCTTTCATTATACTATGACTTCGTCTACCAAATTTCTTTTCTTTATTTGTCTTTTTACATTATCTTTAACAGCTCATAAAAGTTATATGTGTTTTGCATTGTATTCATCTTGTAATGATTTGACTTATTCTAAAACTTATTTAAACATGATTGATCTCTTTTTATTTGTATTTAGTGCCTAAATCAACATATAATCATCTTAAATAATTTTAGAATATAATCATATTAAATTATAAAACTTTTCTGTATAGGAGTAAATATAAATTCTAAACTTTTTAAGTTATTTAAATTTTGAATATTAAAATCAATTGAACTTATATGACTTTAAAAATAATTTTAAATTTCATGACTTTGCACAAGATTTTTTAACTAAATAATAAAATATTAATTTTATATTTTCAAATTTATTTGTAATCATATAACGCTTATAAGAAAATAATAATAGAACATACAACTACTACGTTAGATAAATTTTTTAATCAAATTTTGATTATATTTATTTTTATTTTTATTATTATTATTATTACGGTTGTATTATTATTATTATTATTATTATTATTATTATTATTATTATTATTTTTAGTGAGAATAATATTAATTATAATATTAATAATATTGATTATAATAACTGTTACTAATAATATTAATTATAATATTAGTATTATTATTAATTATTAATAATAATATTAATATTGTAATTAATATTAATATGAAATTAATATTTTGTATTATTTTAAAAGTATAAAAAGATAAGAAAAAGTGCTAAAAATAATTAATATTAATTAAGATATCTAAAGGTAAAAAAAATATGATCTTATGAATGTAATTAATTTTTGTTTGTTGGTACAAGTGGCTGAGACTATACCTGAGAGTTCTGGCTGAGACTATACTTTTAAGAGTGTTAGTTGTGTCATTCATCAGTTAAGAGTATTGAAAAAGTATCTATTGAATTTAGAAGTGAATTAGTTAAGAGTATTGAAAAAGTATCTATTGAATTTAGAAGTGAATTAATTTGTCAGATGAAAACTCAATGTTTAGGAATACAATGTGATTCATTTGTTGTTATTAAGATCTATGTGTTAATGCAAGATTTATCTATATAATTGATCAAAAACTTGATGGTTAATAAATAATCCTCTTGCTCATCAATCAGATTTGAGTAATTTTGTAGATTGACATTAATTATTGTTAGAAGAGAAGATAAATTTTGTAAAGGATGAGTGAAGATTGGTGAGATCTAACCTAGTAAGTTCATTATATTATTTTTAAACCTTTTTCTGCTTTCAATTTTGTTCATAAAAGTACAAATATCACTATAAGAAAAAGTTAAAGTACTGACGGAACTTTATCTGTCAGTAAAATATCATTATTGACGAATTTCTGAATCTGTCTGTAATTACCAACGGATCATAAATCCGTTGAAAATCCATCAGTTACCGATAGACTCAAAAATTTGTCGGTAAATTTACATACAATCATTTAAAAATTTTCTTATTGAGCAACAATTTTGATGATTGAAACTTGATGTCTTAATTTTGATCTTTAGCTCTCAAGTAATATTCACATTTATTTGCTCATAATAGAGTCATCTTTCTTTCTTTCTCTGTATTATCTAGGAATCTTATATACTCTACTTTTTTTATTATATTATGACTTCGTCTACCAATTTTCTTTTTTTATTTGTCTTTTTACATTATCTTTTAATAGCTCATAAAAGTTAATTTTGCATTGTATTCATTTTGTAATGATTTGACCTATTCTAAAACTTATTTAAACATGATTGATCTCTTTTTATTTGTATTTAGTGCCTAAATCAATAAGATAATAATCTTAAATAATTTTAGAATATAATCTATTAAATTATAAAACTTTTCTGTATAGGAGTAAATATAAATTCTAAACTTTTTAAGTTATTTAAATTTTGAATATTAAAATCAATTGGACTTATATGACTCTAAAAATAATTTTAAATTTCATGACTGTTCACAAGACTTTTTATCTAAATAATAAAATATTAATTTCATATTTTCAAATTTATTTGCAATGATATAACGCTTATAAGAAATAGTAATAGAACATACAACTACTACGTTAGATAAATTTTTTAATCAAATTTTGATTATTTTTATTTTTATTATTATTATTATTATTACGGTTGTATTATTATTATTATTTTTGTTAATGAGACTAATATTAATAATTAAAAATAATATTAATATTATTGATTATAATAACTGTTACTAATAATATTAATTATAATATTAATATTATTATTAATTATTAATAATAATATTAATATTGTAATTAATATTCTTAATATTTTTATTAATATTCTTAATAATATTAATAATATTAATTATAATAGAAATAGTATTATTAATAATATCATTATTTATAATATTAATAAAGTTAATAAAAATAATAATATTAATTTGTGTGAATTTAGTAGATTGATGACATTCATTTAAAATTTAATTAATTAATCATTTTTACTGATAGACTTATATTAAAGAACAGGATGAGTACCTAATAAATTTTGTAGCGATTCACCCTGCATTCTGAATCCGAGCATAATAAAAAATATCAAGATATAAAAAATTGTCATGACATTATTTGTTTAAAAGGACAGATAACAACGACACAAAAGTTTCTGTATAAAGTACCATATTTTAACAAACAGAGTTAAATAATTAAGATTCTTAGCGAACATGATACCATAGCAGAGACGTGTTATAACACCTTAATTACACAATTATAATTGAGAGTCGGTCAACTTCTATGATTGGAAAAGAATTTGAATTGCAAGACTTCCCATAATGAAGGTTTTGGAAGAATGGTTTTGCATTTTCAATCATACCATACGGAACTTTTGATTTCTTAGTCTTTGAGGATAAAATTGAATATCTTTATAATAAATTAAAATAATTTTTCATATAAGTCAAAATAAATAAAAAATACATTTAGTTTTTTCAAAAAGTAAATTCCTAAACTGATTTTAATTTGTGAAAAAATTACTTTTGTGAAGAATTTTATCACCAACAAGGTGTAACAATAGTAAAATTTTTTTTTAGTATGTTGTTAGAAATTTGAAAGAAATTAGTCTTAAAAGGATAGAAGGAAAAACTTAATCAAACAGTTCTCATAATGGGTGAAATTTTGAGGGTAATTCAAAACACTCACAAAGAAGATTTTAAACTAGAGGGAATCAAGTGGGAGAGATGGTAAGTATGGTGTCTTAATAAGATAGATTTGTGGCCCTTTGGAAGAACCACAATATGTGGCTATCATAAACTTAATCTTCAAATGGATGGACAAAAACAAAGAAAAACAAAGAGTGTAGGGGACACTTGGGTTCCCCGGCCAGAGCAGAATTTGCCACCTTTGATGGTCCACATGCCTGAAAAAAATTCCCCTCCTTTCAACCCACCTATCATCTATTCTCTCTTCTCAAAGCCTCTGAATTTTCCTTTTCACTGCTCTACACTCCAACTTTTCCTTTTTATAAAGTGACTCACTTTTCCATCAGTAAATGAAATTCTTAGCCATCTTTGAAATTACATGTGCCACAAAAGTACAAAACCCTTGACTTCTCTCCTACTCCTCCCATCTATTTAATCCCCTGTCATCTTTCCTTATAGCCACTGTACCCTTTCTCCCATTCAATTATCTCTGCTCCTTTAAGCCTTTCACCATAAACCCCTATATTCTACCCAAAACCAAACACCAACTACAGGCCAATCAACAATAAAACACACACCTTTTTCCTTTCTTTTGGGGTGTTGGCCACCCACCCACTCAACTCATTTGCACTCACAAATACAAACACATACCATTGGTCGGTTTCAGAGATGAGCACCATGCACATAGAAACCCCAGAAACTTTGGCTGGTGGCAGCAAAAACTTCGACGAAGATGGACGTGCTAAAAGAACTGGTATTACCTTTTCACATATTAAAATTTGACGCTATAGCTTATTCGGATAAACTTAAAGTACACTTTTTTAGACAATAAAATACTGCAGAAGAATAAATTGATTTTTTCGTACACTAAGTCATGGATAAATTAATTTATAAATATTCTTTGGCATATTTAGTTTATATTTAAATCAATCTTATTTTATGTTTTTTTTTTCATTGTTCTTCTAATAGTGTGTTTCATAATAGAGTATATTAATGTTGTTTTTGAATTGGTTAATTTGAAGGGACATGGGTGACTGCAAGTGCTCATATCATAACGGCGGTGATTGGTTCCGGAGTTCTATCTCTTGCATGGGCAATTGCGCAGATGGGTTGGGTGGCTGGTCCGGCAGTGCTTTTTGCCTTCTCTTTTATCACATATTTCACTTCCACTCTTCTCGCTGATTGTTACCGTTCACCGGACCCTGTTCATGGCAAGCGAAACTACACCTATTCTGAGGCTGTCAAAGCTAACTTAGGTACTATTCAGAATCACCTCATAATTTCTCTCAATCAACATCAATTCATTATAGTTTTCAGTTATACTATACTCTATTCCTTAATATTTTGTGTACAAGTTTTATGGAAAGGAAGATTAGTGGCAGAGCTTAGTAAGAAAGAAGTCTATAGATATTTTGTATTATTTTAACGGTATAAAAAGATAAGAAAAAGTGCTAAAAAGAATTAATATTAATTAAGATATCTAAAAGGTTAAAAAAAAATGATCTTATGAATGTAATTACATTCATTTTTGTTTGTCGGTACAAGTGGCTGAGACTTGACACGTTAGAGTTTTGATTTTCTAGCACTCTTATTTTAAAAAAAAAATCATTTTTCTTTGGATCCGAAGGGAGATAAGCCACATGAGTAGAATACTATTTTGCTCGTGACAGTATTTTGTATTCCTCCATTATACTTCGTTAATAATTTTAGCAGGAAAAATAATGGAATATAATTGATACTATATAACATGTTAACTTTCTGTACATAGGGGGTAGAAAATTTCAGCTATGTGGATTGGCTCAGTATATAAATCTTGTTGGTGTAACCATCGGCTACACTATAACTGCATCAATCAGTATGGTGTAAGTTTCCACATGAACTTTGACTTCAAAGAGTGTGTGTGTCAATGTTTTTTGTGCACATTGAATTATTTTAATTTTTTTTTTATATTGTTGAAAATTGATTAGGGCGGTGAAGAGGTCGAACTGTTTTCACAAGCATGGACATAAAGCCGACTGCAACATAAATAACTACCCTTTCATGATCGTTTTTGCCGGCATTCAAATTGTTCTTAGCCAAATACCAAACTTCCATAATCTCTCTTGGCTCTCTATAGTTGCAGCTGTTATGTCTTTCGCATATTCTTCCATTGGCCTTGGCCTCTCCCTAGCCAAAGTCGCAGGTAAAACCTTATTAGGCCCATTGTTTTAATTTCTTAAAAACTAAAAAATAATAATAATTAGGCATATAGTTTATCCTTTTAAAAGAATTTTAAGAAATTGAAAATTTGATTAAAGTGAAGCTATCTTAAATTGCTCTTTTAAAATGTTTTTTATGGCTGAAAATAAATGTGAGTTGACTTCTATATTTTAAAATGTTAAAAAATTAAATTATTTTACATCAAGATAAGTTTTTTTTTTTTTTTAAATGTGTAACATATTAGGTAATGAGTTTTAACTTTCCTTATTAATTAAAATATGAGTATTAGTATTCTTTCTAACAAATTAAGAGTGATAGAAAATTACAAAATTAGAAAAGAAATATTAAATAAATTATTCACTATTAAATTTGGTTGACGCTAACGTTAATGGAATTTGTTTTTTTTTCTAAGCAAGTAGTTAAGAGTTTGAATTTTAATAATTATTTTGAATTCAAATTCTTATTGGTGTTAATAATGGTTTATGTTCCCACTATAGTTGAAAAACCCAAATTTTCACCGTTTTTTATATTTTAATAAATTTTAGTTAATAAAATATGTGTGAAAAATTAATGTTGTGTGCGTGGGTTCAGTATTTTTCGTAAATGTAACAATACTAATGAAAAAAAGACCATTTTTAAAGGTGGGGGACACGTGCGGACATCCTTAACAGGGGTGGAAGTTGGGGTGGACGTTTCGGGAATGGAAAAGGTCTGGAGGATGTTTCAAGCCATCGGTGACATTGCCTTCGCTTATGCTTTTTCCAATGTGCTCATTGAGATCCAGGCAAGTAATATTTATTTATTTTATTTATTAATTAAGTTTTTATTTCCCAAAGTAGTGTGTAATTTAATTAAATTTGACTGAATAAATCGTTCTTGAACCCTGTGCTTTGAATTTTGTTTCTATCGGTGTGGATATCTGGAAAAAACTTTATTTCAGTATAATTATAACATACGTAATTTCATCAGGTGTAGTACAAAAAAAAAAAATATAATTGAAAAAAATTTAATATATTTCATTACGATAGGGACAACAAAAAATGCGGTGAAACGGTTTGACGTATGATGGAATTTGAAAAGTGTTGTGTTTTCTATTAGTATAAAAGTTGAAATGTGTGCCTGAATTAAATTTGGTAGCATATCATATGAACTCAACTAGTCAATAGTCATACGTAACAACAACTAGTACTTTTGACCATAACTTTTGTTTATCTTATTTTCGTGGTTTGTCGTTGACTTTTCTGTCTATGCATTATTTATCATCTAAATATGGTGTTGGGATTAGATGCATTAGTTCATAAAAACAACGACTGTGTGCACCGATTGGATTTTATTTACGAAAATGTCACCTTTTTCTCTCTACTGATATTTTCCTATTTCTTTTATTTATTTATTTCCGAACCATGCACCTATCTCTATCCAACCACTTGATAATTAAAACTCCATACATATTTATTTTCGATGGCCACACTTCAAGTCCTTTCAATTTAGTCACCAACCAATAATCATAAAAATTTAAAACTCTTATGTCATTTGCCATTATTTTATTTAATGTTAATGTTTTTAAAACAGAAATATTTTTTTATTCTCATTATCCAGATTCTTATTTAAAATCCAAAATTTTAAATGATGGCAATTAAATTTATTATGGACCAGTGTGTGTAAATATTTAGCTATATCTCACCATGATTGGGCTTGGGTGCAGTCCATTCGGTATATTCAATGACTTGATCAAACGGCAAAGAATAAATTGATTTCCCATCTCATTTTTTACTTAAGATTTGATGTGACTCACTGAGCCATATGATGGAGATCAATGATGGACAACTCATAATCCACACTAAGCCCACGGAAACCAACCATACATAATCAAAATTCCTTTCATGACCCATCCAAATAATTTCGCTTCATTATTTCAAAAGTAAAATATTCAGAAATTAAATTGAACATTTACTCAAATAAAACTATAAAATCCATCAAAACATTATTATACATCATTTAGACCTATTGCACAAACCCAACACAAAAAACCTATGGTAAAAGTAAAAAAGTAAGTCAAGACTTGAGAATGTTTGAATTGTAAGCCTTATGTCCTTACCCCATTACTTGAACTAGAAATATTTGCAACTTTCATTATTATGAATGGCACATATGAAAGTGTAGGCAACTCTAATAGAAATGTGGTCCATGATGTTGCAGGATACCCTAAAATCAAGTCCACCTGAGAACAGAATGATGAAGAGAGCAAGTTTAATTGGGATAATGACGACAACTTTATTTTATGTGCTATGCGGGTGCTTAGGCTATGCTGCATTTGGAAATGATGCACCTGGAAATTTCCTCACTGGGTTCGGCTTTTACGAGCCCTTTTGGCTCATAGACTTTGCCAACGTCTGCATAGCAGTGCATTTAATTGGGGCATACCAGGTACATAACTTCTTAAAGTCACAAATATCTTTTTATTCTTTCAAATTATAATTGTTCAAATTATTCTTTATTTACTTTTTATCCTTTACATTTAACAAAAACAAGTTAGAAATTAAAGTATCTGATTTTTTTTACACTAGACACGAATAAAATTTAAATAGAAAAATAAATAATAAAAAAAATAAAGCTTAATTGCACGTTACATTATACCGTTTGGTGAATATTACCACCTTAACATTTTGCCCATCTGTTATATTTTGTAATATAATACTAACATGTCTCTACAAAACGAAGTTATTCTATCACCAATTTTTGTTAAATGCGTCATTTTCTAGCCAATGCGATAGTAAAAAGCGTAGAATTAAAAAATATAGTAAAATATGAGGGAAAAGAATTAGGTGATAAAATATACAAAAATTAAAAAGTCGAAGGTAAAATACGTGAAGAAACTATTACATGGTAAAATTTCTAAAAATAATAAAATGTGATTTAGATACAGCTTCAATTAACTACAGATATGTTATTGGTGTTTAGTGGATTCATTTATACTCATTTAAAAAATTAATAAAATAAGTAGATTCCTATTTGTATGTGTTTGTTTAGTTTTCTTATTTTTAAAAACAAACATTTTTGTATGTTTTTGTTAATAAGTAAAAATCCTATTTATTTCTTAAATATTAATTATTTTAAAAGCTAAGTATTTATTTGAAATTCAATATTTGGTGGGCAGGTGTTTGTGCAACCTATATTTGGGTTCGTGGAGAAATGGGCGAAAGAAAAGTGGCCAGAAAGCCAATTTGTGCATAGTGAGCATGCTGTGAAAGTTCCTCTATGTGGAGGCACAAGCGTGAATTTCTTCAGGATGTTGTGGAGGACTACATATGTGATCATCACTGCTGTTCTAGCAATGCTATTTCCATTCTTCAATGACTTTCTGGGGCTCATTGGTTCACTCTCCTTCTGGCCATTGACGGTTTACTTCCCCATAGAGATGTACATTAAGCGATCCAACATGAAGAAATTTTCCTTCACATGGACTTGGCTCAAGATTCTGAGTTGGGTCTGCTTGATCATTTCTATTATCTCTGCTGTGGGTTCCATCCAAGGCCTTGCTGTTGATCTCAAGAAGTACAAGCCCTTCCAAGCACAGCAATAGAACTTCCATGCTTTGCTCCAACTTCGGACCGAAAGTTTCTGTTTAAGTGCCACAAAATATTTATTACTATGTTTTCAACGTCAGTCCAAATCCAGACAACTTGTTTAACTAAAACAATAATGACACTTATTTAGTTTGCAATGTTACGTGGGTTTATCGATATTTGTTAAACAAAATAATAATCATATTTATTTAGTTCACATTTTTCAGTCTACAATTATCAAGTGCTTATGAATTAGAGAGATGTATACCGTAATTCAGTAAGTAATCTAAATATGTTTAAAAATTTGTAGGAGATTTCTTATTGATCAGGAATAAGATATTTGATGATTAAAACTTTGTAGGAGATTTCTTATTATCAGGAATAGATATTTTATGATTTATAAATACATACAAACTTTATTTTATAATTTAGTTTTATAAAATTGAGTTAAATATAAAGTCTAAATCGTAAGTAAAATTTATAAACTATAAATAATTATTAGTCTTAGGTAATGTAAAATTTTTAAAGCACTCTTTAATTAATTTATAAATGAATTAAATATTTATATTTATGTATAATTCGATTAACAACATCCGGATGATTTAACAAAAATATATAATATATATATATATATATATATATATATATATATATATATAATTTTAGATAAATTTGGTCTCGTTAAAAAGTGAAGATATAGATTCTGTTTTTACTAAGGTAAAACTTTTAATTTTTATAAATTGAATTATGTAAGAAAAAATTTTAAATTAATGAAGTATAATAAAAAATGGAACCATGCTCTAATGTTAAAATCAGTAAAGAATATATGAATAAGTATAATTTAAACTTAAATCTTCTTCTATCACATATATTATTATTATATACGTTTAGAACCTAATTTTCAGGGTTAGAGATATAAATAATGACATTCTTTCATAAATTTATTATAAATAATAATATATTCGAAATATAACAAAAGACAGTTGAGTTGCTAGGTTTTATCGTTTGATTTGTTATTTTTATAAAAATGAAAGATTTTTAATAAGCTTTAAAATTACCGAAATATAACTGGACGTGACATTCGAGCTCCATAGGGACTTAACATGGTGCTCTTTGAAATTTAATATGGTACCATGCTCAAACTGAGAGTCGTTGAGTGATATGTTCATTATAACATTTTAATAATGTTAAAGTGACATGTAGTGGGCTTTTTATTAGAGCTAGACGACTTTCTATTCATGAGTAAACATTTCAAATTTAGCATTTAATGTTTTTAGTGATGGGTTTTGATGAATCCGAAAGTGACAAGACTTTTGTCTCAATCATTTCCCATTTCGAGGGTTGTTTCAAAATAGTGTCAGATGAGAAGTAGATGAAATGTTCTTACTTTTCTGTATAAAAATACATATTTTTCTATTATGGATACATTTTAATTTTATTCTCATGTGCCTTCTTTTCACTAGTCACCATTTTCCTTCCTTCTTTTTACTTTTTTGGGAAAAAAAATTGTTGGTACGTCATTCTTTCATATCCTTTTATTATGTGTATTTCATCTTGGATTTTAAATTATAAGGTGGTAGGCCATGGGATCCATAAATGCGAGGTAAGTTTTAGGCATATGAGAATATTATGGTTATGATGGCATAGTAGTATTGGTATTTCCGAAAAGTATTTTGGTGGAAAACGTCACCATAGAAAATTCAATGCTTTTAGATATGCGATGCATGTTGATGCTAGAGTAAGAATTGTATTTTTGTATTTATTTTTATGTTTTCGTTATTAGAAATTCCTTTTGAACATTAATTACTATTGGGCTAATTAGATAGTTTATCAAATAAACTTAACTAGATGGATGAATCTGGTAGTCTTGGCTTCATAATGTAAGCATATTTATGTTGACTTTTATAATAAATTTAGATTAATATTTTGATGAAACTTAGTATTGTGGGAGAAATTTTCTTTAGGTTCTTGTGGAGAATTTTTTATCTTAATCTTCAAATTACTAATTCGAAATACTTAATCTTCTTTAATTATTAATCATTTTTTATTGTCGTGTTTTATTTTATTTTTTCTCACTTCGTTGAATGAAAATTGTGGAAAGCGATAGGTTTTTTCAATCCACGATTTGGTCTTTCATCATTTAACTTTAGAGCCAAATTTAATGTTCATGTTTGTCTTTCATTTTAGACAATAAAAATTCAAATTTGAGATCAATTTCTCTTTAAAAAGGATAATATGATGAATGCATGAATAGAGAAATTATAGAGGACCGAAAAGGAGGCTTGATGTTAAGAAATTTTGTATTTTTGTATTAAGATTCTGTATTTGTTCCTATGTTTTTTCTTTTTTTAATAAGAGACTCCTTTTAGACATTAATTGTTGACTAAACAATTGAGTTATTGGTTATATCTAGTTAGTTGGATGAGCCTACTAGTCATAGGTTGATAATATAAACATGTCATTTTAACTTTTCTAAGAAGTTTATATTCATATTTTGATGAAAATTATGTTTTGTAAGATATATTTTTCTATAGTTTCTTTATGGAGATATTTTAATTTTATCTTTTAATTATTAATATAATGTGATTCTTTTTTCTTTTTGTTTTTACTTTTAAACTATTTATGACTGTAGTAATTTTTATCTTCTTATCTTTATCCATAATTTTTTTATTTTTTCATAAAAGTTATTAAAAATAATTTGTTGTTGCTAATAAATATGTGATAAGACGTTATTTAGTGATCGAAACTTATTTTCGACAACATTTTATGAAAGACTTACGGCAGCACCAATTGATCTATGATGTTTTTTTTTTTTTTTTTTTTTTTCTTTGAGCTAGAGCAATTTGGCATTGAAATTATTAACAACTATAAATTCAAGAAATTTGTGGTGCACTCGTGGCGTAACCCACGATTCAATTTTCCACAAATGAATTTGGTTTATATTTTGATTTATCGAAGCGGTGCCTAATCTTTTATTAGTTTATATCAACTCTCAAATTCATGTTTGTTAATTATTGTATCCATTCAAGGTAACGTCAACTATATGTAATCACTGCTGTTCAGACAATTGATAAAGCATCTAAAGGCAACACAAGCACGAGGTGGTTTCGACTTGGAATTTGTATATCTAGTTAGCGAAATTGATTGCAACTGTCAATTGCCAATTTCAATTCAATTTCTAGTAATCGTTGAAGTAGCTTTTATTAGCTTTGTTCTTGATATTGTGGAAATTGGCTTTTCGTGATTGAATTGTTGCAAACGGTGGCAACATAATTCCTAGATTTGATTTTGGTAATTCCAAGTAATTGGTGATTATGTGATTGTTAAAATTTACTTCAGTAAGGAGGATTTGGCGCTGTGGAATTGGAGTGTAGGGTTTCATAATTTGGTAATCATAGAATAGTGTGATTTTGAGTAGAAATGTTTTGTCCATCAGAAGTGTTTGAACCAAGCCTAATTAACTGTGTCAATGTAAAAGTGTTTAGGAGATGGCGGATATTTAACATTGTTTTAGTCATTTATTGGGAAGAGCTGAATGCAGGACTATTTTAAAAAATACACGTTGAAGTAATTACAAGATTCACGGTTAAAAATTTAAAGAAAAAGAAGTTTCAATTAAAAAGACTTTACTTGTTTAGATTATGAAACATTAAAACTTTTTCTTCTCTTGATCTTGTAAAATTTGTATAAGAGTAAGTAGTTTGTATTCCTTTATTTTCTAAAAGATTTGTATATATCTTTGGGTTTTAAATTGGGTCAATCATGAACTTCAATTTGAGTCAATCAATATTAGTCTAGTTAAACGATCTAATAATTACATGGAATAGGCGGTCTAGCATATTATTTATTAAGACTCAGCTAAAGAAAACACTTCAGTAACATCAACTGAAATGAAAATGAGGGGTAGTAAGAATGTGATACATTTAACATAGACTAAATGTAACATTAGTTGGTCTTTGTAGACAATGTCATTAGACGATCTTCTTGAAGAATCTATAGTTGGTTACACCATTCTAAAAGAGAGAAGATGTTTTTCTGAAGATTTTGTTACTTTCTAACAAAGCAAGTTCTAATTTTGAACACATCTTCTGCAAAGATACTCTCTTAAATTTTCTACAAATAAAGTCCTTTGCAAAGTGCGTCAAAAATAGAGTAAAATAGAGGAAGATCTCCTTCAAATATTCTACAATATCTTTCGCAAAAATTTCGTTTGCATTGAGCTTAATTGAATATAAATCCAATGTGCGTATTTGAAATAAGATTGGAAACAAAATATCTAAAAGAAAAGCGAGAACACATTTGCAACAAAATTGGAAAGAAGATATTTGCGAGCTAATATGAAAAGGAAACCATTGATGACTGTAAAAAAACAATATTTGAGACAAAAATTTGTACCTGAATTCATTGCGAAAGGAAGTTTTAAATGAAGAGTTTAGAGGCAGAAGAATATACTCGAATAACACACTCTAAACCTAGTTTAATTTTATTTTTATAATTCTTTTGCTTTCACCATTGAATGGAAGACTAAACTTCTTTGGGTTGATTCTCTTGGATTTCGCAATGAGTTCTAAGGCTTTTGTTCAATTAAATTTTATTCTTACATTCTCTGTAATAGTTATGTTTTATTGTTGGTCTTTCTTAATCTATTTTCTAGAAAAATATTTGTTTTTAGATGCTTGTTGAGAATCCATTTGTTTTTTCCTTAATTGCAGTTCTTGGTTAATTCACTTAGTTTTAATCAATGTCTTGCATATCAACAGGTAAACGATAAACATCTCATGAGTAGACACTTGGAGACGAAGTGAGATATTAAATACATCATTCAACATTTGTTTATCTGATAAGATTCTGTTGAATTTGATTGACACTTGTTTAATTAAGTTCAACTCTGCGAAGATAGTTGAAAAATAATAATCTTAAGGTAATCAATGAAATATTTACTGTAGAATGAACTTGAGAGTCAACATTCATCTTTTACTATTTTACATCGTCTACTAAATTTTCCTGGACAACAATCCTGAACCTCCCTTTGCTTTACTATTATTACTAACTTTCATTGCTTGTAGATAAGTTTCAAACATTGATTGATTGGATTCACACTAGGATTCGTGGGGAGACGACTTGTGATTAACTTACCCTATCTATACATCTCTTTTGTGTATAAAAGATCTAACACTACATTAGACAGTCTACACTGTAATTCTTTTAATTTGCTTGTGAAATGACAACGATCAATGACAAGAATATCATGAAAGTATACTACAACAAATTTTCCAATGAAAGATCTAAGAACATAATGAATGAGTCTCATGAATGTCCTAGTTGCATTTGTCCAAAGAGCATGACTAGCTACTTATACAATCCAAACTTGGTCTTGAAGGTTATTTTCCACTCATCTTTAAAAATATGTAACTACCATAAAGTTCATCTATCAAGTCATCTAACTAGGGGATGTGGTGTCTATACTTGATAGTGATATTGTTCATAGCCCTATAGTTCGTACAAATTCTTTAAGCCTTATTTTGTTAGCCACTAATATTACAGGCATCACACTGATACGTGCTGTCGAATACACCCTAAATTAAATTAGGAGGCTAAATTTTACAATATAACTAACTTAGGTCATTCTTCCCAAGGACTACTTAAATGTCTTCTAATCAAATGAAATAAAACAAATGAATAAAAATCTAAAAAACAAAAGCGTAAATAAATAAAATTAGACATAATTCAAATGCAGGGATGGGGAGGGAGGTTTAATAAATTATTTAAATTTAATTCCTAAAAAAAAAATGTAAACAAAATTAAAAAAAAACAAAGAAATTCAATTAATGAAAATCAATCCGACCTCCCGTTGGTTCTCCCAAATCTCTCACTAGCTCCTAAACGCAATCCTAATTACATATGTGGGTTAAATAGACCTGTCGTAACCAAGGTCTCGACGGGGACGGCGAACAAAAATAATTTAATTTTCAAAATAGTGGAATCGCCACCATAGTTTATTAAAGGAAAATTATGGAAAACCAAAAACAATATAAGGCAAGTTCGCAAACAGATTTAGAGTCTGGGAGTTGGTTACGTGTGGGGAAGCTACTAGCACCCAACAACACCCGCCCTACGGCGGTACTTTTAATTAAATGAGTAAAAGAGTGTGATTTTCTGAAATATCTATTTTTCTCAAAAAAAGAAATAAAATGCAAATAATAACAAATAAAAATATTTTTTTTAGAAGGGGTCCGATAAGGATTTGACCTCACTCCTACGTATCTTTATCAAGGATAGAGAAACAGGGTTACGTAGTTCTTTGATGATAAGCTTGTTGGTTGTTTTGATTTTTTTTTTTTATTTTTGAAAGTTTGTGTTTGAGAATAGGGTAAGTGAATGGCGTCAGTGCCAGGTTAAAAGCTTGGGCTTTAAGATACAGTGCCAGGTTTAAAGTCTGGGCTTTGAGATACAGTGCCAGGTTTAAAGCTTGGGCTTTGAGATACAGTGCCAGGTTCAAAGCCTGGGCTTTGAGATACAGTGCCAGGTTTAAAGCCTGGGCTTTGGGAATTGGGGTATATATCAAACTCGGTGTTGAAAAAAATAACATGGAACAGTTATATACAACATGGAATTGACACTTTAGTTTTAGCGGGATCATGCATGCAAGAATGGAACGTGAACAAATGAATTCTTAGCAATGCAAAGCTTAAATATGTGAGTTTTACATGATGCATGGGGAAAAACTTGACAATGCCACAGAGAAACTGGGTCTCTGGAACATCTTCTTCATTGTCTTCGTTCATGGCCTCAGGGTTTTCTCTTCTCTTCTTCTCATCCTCTATGTCCTTTTCTATGTTTTCTTTGATAGCATATTTGCATGCCCTCTAGCATATCTCTACTATATTAGCACCACTAAAGCCTTGAGTATACTTAGCTAGTGCTCCGAAGTCAACATTTTTTGAGACGGATGACTTCCTCATGCATGCCTTGAAGATTTGATAACGGGACTCCTCATTAGGGAGAGAAATATAAATCAGTTGGTCCAGACGACCAGGACGCAGAAGTGCTGGGTCAATGATGTCAGGTCTGTTGGTTGCCCCAACTATGAACACTGTCTTTTTTTGTAGACATGACATCCATTTCAGTAAGAAGTTGATTCAACACTCTATAAGTAGCTCCACCAGCATCCCCAACACTACTTCCTCTCTGGGTAGCAATGGAATCAAGCTTGTCAAAGAATAGGACACATGGAGCTGATTGTCTGGCCTTGTCAAAAATTTCTCGGACATTGGCTTCACTTTCACCAAACCACATAGTGAGCAATTCTGGACCTTTCACGCTGATGAAGTTAGCTTGACATTCATTAGCAATTGCTTTGGCCAACAAAGTTTTCCCACATCCTGGAGGACCATAGAACAGAACTCCTTTTGATGGTGACATACCAAATTTCTCAAATTTTCCAGGGTGCTCCACAAGATATTGAACAGTCTCTTGCAGCTCACGCTTGACATTCTCAAGACCTCCAATATCTTCCGAGCTGACATTAGGCACCTCGACAACAGTTTCTCGCAAAGCAGATGGATTGCTTGTTCCTAATGCAGTATGGAAATGTTCATTTAAAACTGCCATAAAATTCAGTATTGCAGCATCAATACTCTCATCTTCCAAATCAATGACATCCATCTTCTCCCGGATGCATTGCAGTGCAGCTTCAGTGCAAAGGGCAGCAAGGTCAGTCCCAATATATCCATGAGTATCTTTTGAAATCCTCTCTAAATCAACATCATCTGAAAGCTTCATGTTTTTGGTATGTATGCGAAGGACTTCAAGTCTCCCAACTTCATCAAGAACACCAATATCAATTTCCCTATCAAAAATACCAATCCTTCTCAATGCAGGGTCAATGCTATTTGCCCGATTTGTAACTCCAATAACAATAACATGTGCACGAGATTTCAACCCATCCATAAGAGTCAAAAGTTGAGAAACAATCCTCCTTTCAACTTCACCATGTGTTTTCTCCCGCTGGGGCACAATAGAATCAATCTCATCAATAAATATGATAGAGGGGGCATTCTTCTCAACTTCTTCAAATGCTTTCCTAAGGTTGCTTTCACTCTCTCCAGCTAGTTTGGACATAATCTTTGGTTCATTAATACAAAAGAGGAACGCTCCTATTTCATTAGCAACAACTCTTGCTATCAATATCTTACCAGATCCTGGTGGTCCATATAACAGAATTCCTTTGGGTAGTATCGCAACCGCGGTCACGACGGGGACGGCGAATAAAAATATAATTTTATTTTTCAAAATAGTGAATTCGCCACCATAATTTATTAAAAGAAAACTATGGAAAACCGAAAACAAGATAAGGCAAGTTCGCAAAACCGGATTTAGAGTCCGGGAGTCGGTTACGTGTAGGGAAGGTACTAGCACCCTACAACGCCCGCCTTAGGGCGGTACCTTTAATTAAACGAGTAAAAGAGTGTGATTTTTTGAAATATTTATTTTTCCAAAAATGAAATAAAATGTAAACAATAACAAATAAAGATATTTTTTAGAAAAGGGAGCCCGACAAGGATTTGACCTCGCTCCTACGTATCTCTATTGGGGATAGAGAACAGGGTTACGTAGTTTTTTGCTGATAAGATTGTTGGTTGTCTTGATATTTTTTTTTTTGAAATTTTTGAAAGCTTGTGTTTGAAAATAAGGTAAGTGAATGACACCAGTGCCAGGTTTAAAACTTGGGCTTTGGATAACAGTGCCAGGTTTAAAGCCTGGACTTTGAGTAATGGTGTTAGGTTTAAAGCCTGGACTTTGACAAACAGTACCAAGTTTAAAGCCTAGGCTTTGAGAAACAGTGCCAGGTTTAAAGGCTGGGCTTTGAGAAACGGTGCCAAGTTTAAAGCCTGGGCTTTAGGAAACTGTGCTAGTTTTAAAGCCTGGGCTTTGGGCATTGGGGTATATATCAATTTGGTGTTGAAAAAAATGACATGCTACAGCTATATACAACATAGAATTGACACTCTAGTTTGGCGGGATCATGCATGCAAAAATGGAACGTGACTGAATGAATTCGTGGGGGCAGTTTTGGAATTTAGAAAAGTGTGGGTGCAGATCGTAATTAATAGGGGTGCAAGAAGTAACTAATCAAAAATCCAACTTATGGCTAGGGGCATTTTAGGGATTGTGCGGGTGTAGACACAAAAGATGGGGTGCAGAAAGCGAACCCACTAGTCAGAAACCCAACTATTGTTAAGGGTAGTTTGGTAAATGGGGAAAGATGCAGGTGCAGGCTGGGTGTGTTGGGGTGTGACGGAGCCTGCAATGGTGGCTGTTCAGGAGACTGTTTCCACACCAGTGATCGATCATATGGCTGCCACATTATAGTATTGGCAATCGAAAATTTGAAACCCCGATGCATTAGCAGTGCCAACAGTCGAGCAGTATTTTCAGCATCATCAAGTCTGCAATATTGTCGGCCTTGCCAGGCCAAGCCTGCTATCTCAACTGTTTCCTTTCGATTGCACCTCACAACACCAAATACCTCACGGGAAGTAACCCTTAAGTTGATCCAGTGGTTACGATAAGGAGGCTTCCGTATTTTTTAAATCGGCACTCGGATTCAAGCATCACCCTACAATCCCAGTTAGACCATGTAACCACAGTAAAGTTGGAATTCTTTATTCCCTTCTTCTCAACAGGATAAGGATAAAAATGGCTCTCAAAACCATTCATTTGGCATTGCTGCAACTTGCGAGTACTAAAATAGCAGAGTGTCCAGGTGCTGTAGTTTTGATGATAACTAGGTTTGCTGTGGAATTCATTGGAAGACTCATGAAACTCACTGTTTAAATGACAGTTAAGCTCAGTAACATTCCCAGCTGGGTGAGCACCGGGCTCATTCTTAAGCTTTGTAAAACCTTCCATAGAACTTCCATTACTCTGAAAGTTGCAAGGAAATACCTTGCTTAGGAGGCATTTTAAAGATGCCTCACAGTCTATTTGCCTATTTTCTGAATTTTCAAGGGCTGTCACGATCATGAATATAGTTAAGATCCACGAGCGAGTACATCAGATCCTCCAATCAACAAAACCACCGCTGATTGTAGAGAGAGTATTTAACAAAGGAACCCTCTACTCCGATTAAACCTTGGCAGCACCAACGCGGAGCATCGACAGAAGAACACAAAAGCCTCCGAATTTTTGATTTAGGGTTACGTTAGGGTTTTTGGAAGGTCAGATTCAAGGGTAGATTCAAGGGTAGGATCATGTGTGTACATGCTGGTGCCATGGGAATAATTTTGTAGGTGTTTTTTTATTCTATCTAGTGAATGCATAGTGTGACTCAAAAATAAACAAAAAATAAAATATACTGGATACCTGAAGTTGGTTTTTTTCTTCTCTGTGTGCTTTCTTCTTTCTCTAATCTCAATACTCTTTCTTCTCCTCTCTTTTTTCTCTCTTCTCCGTATATCCAATGATTCCCCCCTTCCCCTTTTTTTTTTTCCTTAATATATCTACTTTTTTTTTTATTATTATTACTTATTTTATTTTATTTTTTAAAAAAGTTGAAAGTGGTTCAGAGAAGTTATCACTCTTTGACCCATTCTCATTATTTTATAATTAATATTAAAGATGAATCTATCCAAGAACGAGGGATTAAGCCATTTTCCAACAGTCATAATTCATTATTTATTATTAATTTTATTTTATGTAGTGGAGAAGGTGAGTTGTTATCTGAGCAGTTTCAAAATTATTATTTTATATATTTTTCCAAATAATACGTAGAGTTAAGAGAGAGGGGATTAAGGAAGATTGACTTATTCTTTTTTTATTATTTTTATTTTTTGTGAGAAGTTAAGAATGAGTGGGAAGTTACGGAGAGTTGAGGAATTTTTTTAATTTTTTTTCTAATTCTTTTATTTATTTTTAATTATTTTCTTTTTATTTTTTAAGGAGAGGTATTTTGGAATATCTCATTTATTTATTTTGCACTCATCTTTTACCTCTTGATCAATCTTGAACAATTTTGAACAGTCTTGAACATAACATAACTCATATAATCAAATCAAACAATTTTTTTATTTTTATTTTAATTATTTATTATTTATTATTTGCTTTTTATTTTATTATATTTTTAATTAATGACCACCTTTTCTTTTTTTAAGTTCTTTTTTTTAAAAATGGAAAAATTCAATTTTTATTTATTTATTATTATTATTTTTCAAGAAAACTTAAACTAATAAATATATTTTTTATGTTATTATTCATTTTTATTTCTCTTTATTTTTTATTATTATGCTTTAATTTAAAATATTACCCGGACAAAATCGGGTGTTGACAGGTGGTTTCACACCAATTGATTTAAAAAGCTGGGGATGTCTAAGAGGAAGCTCTACCAACTCACGAATGTGAGCCATTTGCTTCATCATACCCCACCTCATCCAGCCTTTCTTCATCCTCTCTTCTCACAGGTTCCCCCTCACAGAATATTTCAGTGTCTGGAGCAACCACACAATACTCAGTAGGATCAGTTTCAATGACCTTAAACTCTACACTTCTCATCCCTCCTAGAACCAGAAATAGATCTCTCTTTCTGACAGGACAATAAGCCTCCAAGAAATATGGTTTCAAATATGCATCAAAGAGATTGCCTGTGACACCTTTAATGGTATCATCAATGGGAAGAATGTGGACACGCTTCCTATACATAACTTCAGGGCATGAATGCACAGACACAACATCCCCAAGACGAACCCTCAAATTCGACCTCACAACTTTGTTCATCCTCAACTTCGGCTCCTCACAATTCTCGTTTGCAAGAACAATGCAAACCGTGTCCCTACGTTTCTTCCCCTTAATGAGGATAGTATCCCCGTGAAAAAATTGATTTTTCTCTATGGTTTGAGGGTGCATGGAAACCACTGAGTTATCATCGTTAATGACTTCATCGATGATCAATCGGTTCGGCGATTTCTTCCACTCGAGAATTGCTGTCGAGAAGTCTTTCTTCCCAGATTTCGAGTCGGACGATTCAACATGGTGAGACATTGGTGAATGGAAGATGAAAGCAGAGCGCAAGAGAGCAAAAGGCAGAGAGAGGAGGAGAGTGGTGGGTGAGTGACGTATTGTGGTGTTCTGTGAGGTGCAATGGTAGGCATCGTGCTTTGGGGTTTATGGGAGAGGGTCGTGGCAGCGATGCAGGGAGGCGTGGTGCATGGTGGGAGATGTTTCGGTTTGGTGGCGAGGTGCATGATGCAAGGTGCATGTCTTGGTCTATGGGGTGCAACGGAGGTGGTGGAGAGGGTTCATGGTGGCACAGTGAGGGTGAGTGGTGAATGCATGGGGAGCGTTGGCTGGCGCTTTCGTTTATGGGTGTTTTTATTTATGCAAATGAATGTACGAATGTATAGTCAAACTCAAAAATAAGCAAAAAGAAAAACATATCAGGTCCTGAAGTTAGTCTTTTTTCTCTGTGCTTTCTTCTTTCTTTATTCTCACTGCTCTTTCCTGTCCTCTCTTTTTTCTCTTCTCCGTATCGTCCTTTTCCTTTTTTCTTTCTTTAATATCTCCCCCTTTTTTATTATTCTTTTTTTTTAAAGTGAAGGTGGCTCAGAGCAGTTATCACTCTTTGACCCATTCTTATTGTTATTTTTTTTAGAAAATATTATTTAATATTAAAGATGAATCTACCTAGGAATGAGGGATTAAGCCATTTCAAAACGGTCATAATTTATTATTTATCATTAATTTTTTATTTTTATGTAGTGGAGAAAGTGGGTTGTTATCTCAGCAGTTTCAAAATTATTATTTAAGATATATATTTTTAAAAAAACAATACGTGGAGTTAAGGAGTGAGAACATGGAGAGTACTTCAGTTGACTCATTCTTTTTTATTATTTTTTTATTATTTATCATTTTTTTCTCTTTTTTTCATATATTTTTATTTTTATTTGGTTTTTGTTATTTAATTATTTATTATTTTTGTTTTTTATTATCTTTTTTAAAATACTACCTTTTCTCTTTTTTTAAAAAGTTTTTTTTTCTTTAATGGAAAAAATTCAAATTTTTTATTTATTATTATTTTTCAAGAAAACTTAAATTAATAAATATATGTTCCATGTTATTATTCATTTTTCATTTTTTTATTTTCAGACAAAATTGGGTGTTGACAAGACCGGATTTCCTACATTTGTTTAACGTCCCGAGTACTCCACAATCGTGAAGAATTTAATCGAACACCTTGTGTGCCAAGTCAATGCAATCATGTAACATTCTAAAAAAAATAAAAATTTTGAATAAATATTATTATTATAATACAACTTTTAGTAATATGATTTTCTGCATCATGCTCAGAATAGTATCCACATTACCTTAAAGCTTTTTTGCATCAATAAACCTTATGATTATGCTTTATCTGTATCACTTTTATACTGGATCAATAATCTGAAAGGACAAAACGGTAAATGGAACCTAAGGGACAAATTGGTAATTTGAACAAAAAAAACACAAAGCCTCAATTTAGATAAAATCAAGAGTACTATTTGTATTAAATACTAGATGAGGACTCATACCAATTGTGCCAAATCAGTCATGCACCTAAGTCATTTACTATGACGTTGAAGATTCTCCTTATTAAATCCCTTGCACCACCTACGTCCACCTACGTCATTGAAGATTCCTCTCATTAAATCCACCACTTCAATCCTGATTAATACCACTCCAAACTTTCCCTGTATAAGGAAGAGGGATGGAACCAAAATCATACAAAATAACTTCTCTCACTAGGCATTCTCCCACAACTCACTCAACTCTTTATCAAATCTTTCAATCTTCCAAAACAGTGTAAGGGAAAGGAGATATGCATATTGTCTTTATTTCTAAACATATTTTTTGAGGTATCCCTAAGCCTCACGTTTATCTTTCTCTATTAATATTTTTTTTGTGAATAGTGGTTTTAACACATTATTTTCTATATTGTGATTATTTTGTTTATTTCCACTCATGTGATTATGGGATGCGGTTTGTGGCTGGAGGACATGTTTCTTGAGGTTTCAAATGAGTCGAAGTGATGTATTGATTGATTGATTGCTCATTTATCTTGACTATTCACTGCTATCGTTTATCCTATGTTGTTATTCATTGATTTATATGATAGTTCACTGAAAAAAAATATTTTTTTTGTCTATTTCAGTGAAGTTGATAATATTAACAGATTTCAAATTTTATAAATATAATTTCTTAAAAATAATTCGTTAAAAATGTATATATATCTCACTTTTCTCTCTCTCTTTTTCTTTTTGTTAAATATGAATGTATGATAGAGCAACAGTAATGGATGCGCCAAATCCTACACTATCTTTCTCTGTAAACATTTTAGCTTTCTTCAATAATTGGAAGACGAATGTAACAGAGAATTCAGTTACATTCAAGGGCGTAGCCTATACAATTTTTGCCTTCACAAATATTGAAGATATACCTTTAACACTAGAAGGACCTGTGGTGGTTACGTTCTGCATACCACCTACGATCCACAATAACCAAATAATAAACTTGTTTGTACCACCTATGTGATGAAGCTACATATGTTTAATAATTTGTATGATATGCAAACTTTTATAAGATTAATATATATATATATATATATATATATATATATATATAT
>Ga0209700_101925_pt1 | contig 43039 bp, 23 predicted proteins | sample SiratroredBW_FD_187528 | JGI IMG/M metagenome (GOLD analysis project Ga0209700, IMG submission 187528) | Root nodule microbial communities of legume samples collected from California, USA - Siratro red BW (SPAdes) (version 2) | ecosystem: Host-associated > Plants > Roots > Nodule | place: USA... | reverse complement strand
AATCTTACACTTTTATCAATTAAAAAAAATACTAATATAAATTTTAACCATCACATCACTCACAAACTTCCATAAACTTTCTCTTCAAATCCCTTCTTTTCTCACCATCAATCCCTTCATCCAAACAACCTAACTTTCCACATACTTTCCTCTCAAATCTACTCCCTCAAATTCAATCCCTCAACCAAACACACCCTTCATGCTCTTGATCAACTTTTTTTTTTCAGAAATTGAAAATTTCATATATATATTACGCATATACATTTTTTCTCTCAGACAATATCATTGCAGAGTCATCAATTACTAAATATAATGATTCTATCAATGCAAACCAACTTTATATAGAAGAAAGATTTAATTTACTTTTATTTTTAACTTTGAAGGAAAGACTTGTTTGGACATTTCTAAATAGTAACGGGACCATAAACATTCTATAATTTTGGTGTAAGTAACTCATTGTAATTGCCCCTGCCTGATCTTAAGAAGGTCCAATAATTTATACCATTTACTGTTTGAAGCCTTATTTTGATACTCATGTAATGGAACAAGCAAAACTGAAGTTGACAACTCATGAAATTGTTGGGAATCACATTCTTATGAGTTGCTCTTTTTACTGTTCATGTCATTTTTTTAGACTTATGCAATTATGCATATTTGGTTTGATAGAAATAGTTCGAAGTTCTGATCATTTTCACTGGATAATCTTAGGATTCATAATGCATGATGTCACACGGGGAGAAAAATTTACACTTTTTAAAAATGTGGGGTTTAAAGGAACAATTAGATAGAGTAATTGCTAGCTTTACAGATTCTTAGGTACTACTAGAGCACACAGATAGTGAATTAAAAAAGATTTTTCTAACTGATGTAATATTTTCAAGTTTTATGGAAAATATTAAAATAGAAAAAAAAAATCCAATCCAATGTGCTATTTGCAGTTGTCATCTAAGGCCACAGTGAAAGCGCACTAGGTGGTGTATGATTAGACCTTAGTACAATGAAAGTAGCCACAATGATGAACAGAGGATAAAAGAGAATAAACAATGTGGGGAAAGTGGAAACAAAGCTGCGGTTTTCCTTTAGTATCATCATTTGGATTTCTGATTTGATATTTTGTGTGAAGAAATTAGGGTCCTTAGCACCGTTGAACACAGCTTAGCCCCGATATTACTGTTGATTGTTCACTCTTGTTTCAGTATAACCATGAAACTTAGGACTAGGTGCAAGTGGTCGTCGTGTTCTTGCTGGAGGAATATGCTTGAGGGGTATATGCGGATGAATAATCTCACATGGCTCCACACTACAGTATTGTTCTATTGAAAATTTTAATCTATGGCTCGGGTATACCTGATGAGACAGATGCACCAGAATATATCAAAGTCACAAATGTAACAATGGCACAGCTGAAAATGAAACGTAAAAGAGCCAATCAATGCATGTGTTTGTATGCACATCATCGTTTCTGGCTAGTGATAAAAGAAAATTTCTGGCACATCTTCCTTATTTTGTTACAGCCACAGTAGTTTAATAAAGATAAATATTTTTATATTTTTTCTCATTTTCTTATTTTTTATAAGGCATATACTACCCTTAATTTGATTTTAAACGAAGTCAAATATCAGCATAGAAAAAAAAAAATGAAGTCAAATATGGGTGATTCGTTGCATTGAAATTTGTATCAAGTAAGTTGGTCAAAAGGTTTCCTTTGGACTCGTGATATTCAGTTGGTTATTAGTTGTGAAGGTAGCCACAATAAGTTTGAAGTGAAGGGGTTGATTATTTATTAAACGGTAAAACAAAAGTTTATTTTATTTGAAAAAATTTTTTATAAAATACTTCTATCGTTGTAAAATGAAAAAAAAAAAACACTATTTTTGTGTAATTTTCTTTTATATTTATTATAATAGGTAAAATTTATTTATTTACTAAAATAGATAAATGATGTTACTTTAGTGGGATTTCATATAAAGAGGTGGAGAAAAAAATAAATGATGTCAACATGACATTAAGACATAATATTAATGAAAAAATAAAGTTGAAATGGTAATAAGATTTTGAAATATGATAATGAATGCACCTAGTTAATTAATTATTTTAAGAGAATATCAAATCTAATGTATCATTATATACAATGCACCTAATTAATTAATTAATTAATTATTTTGCACATAAGAATACCAAATTAATGTATCAGTGCATGAATAATAATTAAATATAATTAATTATTTTACCTGTGAGACTATTAACTTAATATGTTAAATTAATTATTTTAAGTACACGCATGAGAATTAATATACGAAATTAATACACTATATTTCAGAATTAATTAATTTGGGTCATTAATGTTCCTACTAAAATTGGTATGATTTTTATTTTATTTTTTTCACTAACACAATTTCAACTTTTTTTTTCTGTTTTTAGCAAAACTGTCACATTAATATAATTTTAACCTTAAAACCGTACTTCCAATACCCTGTTATCTATTCTGATAAAAAAAATTATTTAAACGATTTTGGTATGCTTTTTGTCTTGTAAAAGTTCTTAGACTTTGATATCCAAATGAATCTTTTTAACGTATACATTTAAATCCAGATAAAAAAAAAGTAAATTACTTTATTCCTACACTATGAGGTCTTAGGTCATTTTCAGTCCAGCAACATTTCCCCCCCTTTTTTTTTTCTGGATTTCTTAAATGGGTTCTATCATTACATATCACCCTATCCACCCCATCTACATTTTATAGCTTAAGTAACTCACATGTCCGATTTTAAAATTTTATTAAACTGCTCTCACAAATAAGTTCAAATCCTTATATTTTATCAACCTCGCACATTATATACGACAGATGAAGATATATGCAATATATAGTGAAGATGGAGAGAGATATTTAACTTATTTCGGCTTCTAACACCTGTTGTATAAGAAAAGTGCAATCAATAATAATATTAGTGGGAATATTTGTAAATGCTGCCAGGTGCTGTAGTCCTAATTGCAATCATGGGATAGAGATAACATAGTAGTGCTGCCATGCACTCAAATTTCGTATTTTTCAACTATAGGTAACATTATTAGGATTAATAATATTATTGATTTTGGAAGTTTCATCATAGTGTATCGAAAGAGAAAATATCTTAAAGTTTAAATCAAATTTAATTTTATAAAATTCACTTTTAAAACAAGGTTTATATCTATCTACAAATTATATAAAAAATTTATTTTTAATCGATATAAAATTTTTAATACATTTTTCTTATGTGAGGACGACTTAACTCACGTTTTAGGAATAGTCTTATAATAAATGGTCGATACATTCAAAAAAAACTTTTTAAAATAAATTATAATACCTTCTTAAGAATTAAACTTTAAACATAATTTAATCTTACATTTAAGATAAAATTTACATCGTAAAATATATAAAAAAAATAAGAAATAACAAAAAAAATTAAATCTAGCGAATAATTAAAATAAATATTTAACTTTCAGCCTCTTGTCGATGTCACATTGAGTCTGGTCCAGTGGCCTTTGATGTTGGAAATCTAAGTAAGGGTTTTGAAATTTGTGTCCATGTCTCTGGCCAAGTAAGATCTTGAGAATTGAAATTAGCATATTCTTATTGTCGTGCGCCACTGTTGTCCCCCATTGCCACCAAAACTTGTTTGTTTTGGCTCTACTTTTAGCAGTTTTCATTCACTCCACTCCTCTACTTGAGTCCATGGAAAGAACTTTATACAATTGTTATTATGAGGTGGAAAAACAGTAAAAAATTGGAGATATCAGTTTTATTGTAAAGATCTTACGAGGGATGAAGTGGAAGTTGATGATGTGAAATGGGTCGGTGGGAAGAAGCTATTTCAACATTGCATAGTTTGTCCAACGACAAAGGTACGGATTCAGAGGACCGTCGTATCACCTCACTGTCCTTATTTGCTTCCACCACACAATTGTCTGCTAAAATTATCTTATTTTCATGTTAAGAAAAAAACCGAAACCATTTCAAATATTACAGAAATCTATTTTCGAAACAGACATGCGTGACTCGAAAGGAGGAATGGTGAGACAACTAAGGACAAGTAAGGATACTGGCGGATCCAAACTTGTGTTACTCCTCTTTTTTTTTTTTTTCAAAAATACTTATTAATAATCTATGATCATTTTTTTATTTTTATTTTTTTAAATTTAAATAAGATTATTTATGATTTATTTTTAAAATATAAACTTAAATAATTTTTTTATCTTAAAGTATAAAATAATAGTACAAATAAAGTTAGCTTCTCTTAAAACAAATTCAAATAATTTGTATGAATTAAATAAAATTAATTTGTTTAGAAAAGTTATCTTAATTCCATAACTTTATAAAGTCAAACTCTAAATAATTCTTCAATTATTAATAATTTTAATTTTTTGACTTGTTTAAAAATAAAATGAAAATACTAGCTGTTGATATATAAGTATTTTTATTAAAATTGGAATTGAATATTAAAAAAAAAATAGAAATTGATATAAAATGTAAATTGTATATATATCAGCAAGTATTAACAAATTGACAATCAATATAAAAATTTTATTACTTTATAACTAATACAAAATATTTAAAATAACTAATATTTTTCTATTATTATATTTTTTTTTTTGAATTAGGAATATCAACATGTTGATTTTGAAAAATTCATGTCATATACTTACAAATATCTTACTAGAATAATTACATGTTAATACTAATTCCTAACATTTTAGTTAAATGTTGGGTAAAAAAATATTGAATTTTTTTAGAGAATATTAATTTTAGTATACATTAATGTTGGAGTACCAAAAACTCTGTTTTTTTTCATTTAAAAAATGTATGAATGAAGAGTGATTATTTATGTTTTATAATCCAACGATAAAATGTAAGTTACTTTTTATAACCTTTAAATTAGAAGAAAATGAATTATTATGATACAAAAATAATTTTTTAGAAGTTATTTTGAACTAATTTAGTTATTTCGTATGGTAATTAAAAATTATTAATTAAAATCCTATATATTTTAATATAAAGATTTTAATAAATTATTCACTTTTAGCTATTAAATTAAGAGAGGCCGAATGAATAAAGAGTAACCTCTTAGAATTATTTTAAAAATAACCTTTCTATTTATATTTACAATATATATAAACGTTTAGTTTCATAAAAAAGCATCTATAGTATAATCCTTCAATTATGTAGGCAAAAAGATTAACTTACTGTTGCTAAAAAAAATTACAATCCTGTAAGTTCTTAACATGTTATATAAATTCTAAAATTTTCATAAAATATTTATAGTTCTATATTTAAGTAACTTCAATACATTTATTAAAAAAATTAATTATGCATAATTTGGTATCAATTTATGATATTTCCATGAGATGTATTGAGGTAAAAGATTAATAATGATTTGTCTTTTATTAAATAAAATCGTTAACTTTTTTCATAGAAGAATCTAGCTAGATCCGAACTAGACAGCAAGTTCCAATTTCTGCACTATAATTAGCACAAATGATTTAGTTCCTCCTAAGTGATTTCGGTGATTATCGTTAATCAGTTTCCGATTAACAAAAGAAAAAACATCTTTTCAGAAAGCTTGAAGCATATGTTCTTTGCACGCACGCACAACTTGCTTTTATTTTAATTTTAGATTAATATACTTAATTAGCTTATAGAATTTCTCTACATTCTTTTACGAGAATAATATCCTAAAAATGATTCTCTCTTTGATTTATAAATCAAATTCCCTTACGAGTGCTTTTTTTCCATATGTATTTTCCACTGCTCTTTTTCATAAAATTCTTACAATTTATTAACCATTCCACGTTTTCTTACATGTCAATTCATAAAATTCTTCTGACAGAACTATGCCGTTGACAATTTTCTTCTCCTAAAGAACATATTAACACTTGTACTTGTTTAAACAAAAAACTTAATTTTAATACTCAAATATAAACATAATCAGACAACTTTAATAATTTTTATTTTAGTTCAACAGACTTAATTATTCTTTATCTAATGTGATAATTGATTTCATATTCTATTTACGCTGATTAGTGTCATTTATATTGCAAATGTAAAACGAGAACATTTTTTGTTTTCGGTACCATGCAATGGCTACTTTAAGGCGTGATTTTTTTATTTATTGAATCAAATTATATTCTTTATTCATTACATAAATGCTTCACCTCTCAGGTTAAATGCTCTCCAACTTGATTTTTTAATTTATCATGGTCACTTTTATTTGTAGTGATTGATCAATCATGCTGATAAGGATAAACCATCAAAGTGTATGTGTAATTTTAAATATGTACTCAATCATTGTTATTTGCTAATCCATACAAATCTCTCTTTTTTTGGACTGTTTTATGGGATTATGCTCTTAATCAAACATTAACAACAAGTTCAATTAATTAGAAAGGGTCATTATCACATTAACCACTGTAAAAGAAGATATCCACATTAGCATAAAACAACTGCTCGTGACTTCATTTAATAATGAAAGTGATGCTAATTATTATACTTAATTAGGGTTAGATATTTAGAACTTTGTATTTTTGTCAAAAGTGGATATAGCACTAATCTTTTGACGACATTTCATAAGTTTTAATCCCTATTTAGATTCAAAAGCAATCTAATTATATATAATTACTCACATCTATTTATGATCAAGAAATTAGAATCCACAGTTAATACTTTTATCAAAAACATATAATCACAGCTTTTTTTTATAGTAAATGGGGGTGGTAATAGCAAGGCCCTTGGACCCTATATCCTGGGCCGAGGACGAGGGCCCAATTAAAGTCACGTGGTAGAAAGAAGAAAGTTGTGATTAACCGTGTGAGGAAGGTTGAGGTGAGAATAGAGCCACATGGGGGAAGAGGTGTCAGCAGGAAGAAGCGCCACGTGTACGCTGTTCTTTCTCTCCCTCGGCACTTTCCAGTAGTTAGTTCAGTAGAGACTTGATTCTCATAAACCTCCTTTCGCCGTTCCCAATTCTCTCCACAAGCTTCTTTTCGAAGAACATTCGAAACTCAAAACTCAATTCAATTATCAATTATCAAATGAGGACAGTGCTTTCGCGCTTGATCCATTCCACGCCTTCCATTTCCAGGCTCAAGTATGCCTTCGATTCTTTCTAATCGTTATGTTCAGTAATCGTGTCGTTTTTTGTTGTATATTCAATTCGATTATCTGCTTCTTGTTAGTATTCTATATTTTATATTCATATGTTATAAGATTATTAAGTTTCTGTAACTACCTGATTGAAATGAAATTGAGCTCTACCAAATTAGCATTGCTGCACATGATATGCCGTGGAGGATAGGCGCTGCAATTGAAGTGCGTCATGAGTTTAATTTTTCTTTATGGAATTCACGGTGTTAGGTTCGGTACAAATGTGATTTGAATTTTATGTTGATTGTCTTCATGCTTTGTAAATTACTCATCATGTCATTTCACTGTGTTTTCCTTTTCTTTTTTCTTTTTTTTTCTTACTTTGCAGTACAACGGCAGTGTCAGTCAGCGGGAGAAATCTCTGCACAGATTCTAATAAAGTTGATGAGCCATTCAAAGTTGAAGAAGCAGAGACTGTAAATGTGCCCCCACCCCCGACAGAAAAGGTATTCTACCACGATAATTGTATGTGAAATGTTTTTTTTTTTTTTTTTTTTTTTTTTTTCTATTATCTGGCTTTCTGACCTAAGACTTGTGTTGGGTTTTATCAAAGTTGCTTGTGTTGGGAGGCAATGGATTTGTTGGATCACACATTTGTAGAGAAGCCTTAGAAAGTGGCTTGTCTGTTGCAAGTCTTAGCAGGTTTGATGCTTTTTCCCATTAGGCAAACTTGGATGTAGTTGTGTAGTGTTTTAGGTACTGTTCTTCAATCGGAATTGAAATGTCTTCTTTGCATTAGAGGAATGAATTATTGCGTTGCAACATAAATTTTGATTGGAAAATAATAGTAAAAACATTTACAGAACTACATCTACGTTTTCTTCTTTTTCATATTTGTATTATTATCTGTCTGTCATGCTTTATGTATTGACACTCTAAATTGTCACCTGCTTCTCAAATTTATTAGTAAACATTTTTCTTCTTGTAATGTATCTGCATTGCCAATGACTCCATGTTTTACTTACCAGGTCTGGTAGGTCATCCCTACATGATTCCTGGGCTGGCAATGTTACTTGGTATAAAGGTCTGTTTGTTTTTTCTTTCTAACATTTCCTTGTAGACAAATTCTTAGTGGGGCACTAAGTCTAACGTGTCTATATTGTCTTCTAATAATTAGGGAATATCCTTTCAACTGATTCATTGAATGAAGCTCTGAATGGGGTCTCTGCTGTTGTAAGTTCCCCTTATTTTGTTATAATGCATATTAAAAAATTAGTTGCAAGTCCTTTCCCCTTTAGTTTATTGTAATGCCTGGTAAATACTTTGCAACTTAGAGGAAGCCCAAAGCCAAGTTGGTTTTATTTACTTTTTGTTTCTTGTTCTATTACAAGATGTTGCTTTAGATTTTAAACAATTTGTTTGATGACATGTTTTGATCAGTTTCTTGTGACTAAATATCTCACTTTTATGTCCCTTCTTGGCTGGGTAAAAGCGGTTGGAGTGTGGCCTCTATCATGGGTGAATGTTAGATAATATTGATGAGAATAAATCGTGGTTCTAACAGATTATAAGGAAAAAAAAGAGTGTTTGTGATTGATTATGAGATAATTTGGGTTGAGAGAATTATAGTAACCATCCTGCACTCATGGCACTAACTAACCTAATGTGTCTAAATTTTGTTGGTTAGGTTACAAAATTATAAGTAAATATTTGCTCCCCTTTTGATGATAGGCCTATTGTGCTAACTTGTGTTTCTTTTGTAAGATCTCGTGTGTTGGGGGTTTTGGCTCCAACTCATACATGTACAAAATTAATGGGACGGCTAACATCAATGCAATTAGAGCAGCTTCAGATAAAGGTAATTGATTAATTCACACATCTATTCTTAATAACCGCGTGTTCAATTCTTACCATCTCTTATGAAATGACAAACTACCTCAAGTGTTTGGTCTTCTCATGAAAGATAGAATTATATGCAAAGTGTAATGTTTCTTGATTGTCACATACAAGCCATCTGGGAATTTTCTTCAAATTTAAACTCTTTAAGGAGTTGCTTTAATGATACGAGTTCACAAGTAACTAATGTCATTGTATTCTATTTCTGCATATATCTTGACACAACAATTTGTTTCTTATTTTTACATGGTATCAAATTACATCCAACAAGAACACAATTTCTTGAAGTGGAGGGTGTATCACTTGGTGACCCTACCCAAAACAATAAAATATCTAACAATTTAAGTATTTCCTTTATCTTCATAATTCCTTAGAGCATTCTTAATATACTTTAGGAGTTGTATGATTGCAACCCGATGTTCTTAACAAGAGGAGTTTAAAAATTGACTTATTGTACTTACTACAAATGCAATGTGAGAATGAGTCACTGTGAGGCAATTTAACTTACCCACTAACTATTTGCCTCTCACTGGGTGAGCATATGGCTCTCCTTGGTCGGGTATAAGTTTGACACTCAAATCCATTATTGTTTCCCCAAACTTAGCATTTAACATCCTTTTTTCTTCTAGATTGTCCATTGTACAAATTTTATACCAAGAATACCTCGAATGTCCAAGATCTTTTGTCTAAAAGCATTAAGGAAGATGTTGATTTAATTGGACAATACCTTCCTTATCACTAGCTATGATAACAATGTTGTTGTACACATATGCAATGAGATAGATACATAGTTACGGAGAATGATGGTAAACTAGAGAATGAACAACATTACTTTTATCATTCCAAATAAACCCTAAACCCTAAACACTAAACCCTAAACCAATGACAGTTCGAATGTCAAAATCATGCACAAAGTGATTTCTCGAGACTGAACACAGAGCTTTGAAGATAAAATATCATTTTGGCAATATGAGAAATTCAGTATAATCTTATCATAGATTTGTGTGTATTTTTTGACAACCATATGAACTTTATAGCGACCAATTTTACCATCAGGTCTTATTTTAAGAGTATACAACATTGACATAACACCCTACAATTGATTTGCCATTTGGAAGAGGAACTGCTCCTATGTACCCTTACCTTGAAGGATACACATCTCATCAATCATTGTAATCAATCATCGTATTCGCCATTCTGGATGAGATAAAACTTCACTTTGAAACTTAGGAATAAGAATAAAATATAAAAAGGTCAAAGAATTATAAAAATTATGGTGGAAAGTTGATGATAATTCAAGTTTGTATAGTAAGGAGAAGGGTTACAAGTACAACATATATTAGATATGTGATATGTTGCATGAAGTCAATGAACCTTGGACCAAAGGAAAAATTGAGAGACAAGCTGATGAATTACCCGTGTGTGCCACCAAGGCAATGTTAATAGTACATTGATAAGGTTGATCAGATGGTAATGTAGGAGCAACAGGTCACTTGACAATAGATGGCTAGACAATATTAGGTGAACGAGGTGGGATTTCCCATGTAGCTTCCAAAACTTATTAATGGTAGGTCCAATGCAGTGACAATGTTCGCATTTTGGACGATTTTTAGAATTACTTGTGCAAAAGCATCCAAAACTATTACTCTATGGTCCAAAACTAGTACTCTTTTGCCAACGATATGTTAAAATTAGTATTTAAAAGCCAAAATGAACTATTAGCTTAAGATGTATAACCATTTTTAGTTATAACTTTTTATGTAACCAGTTTTTTCAGTTCTACCAAACCAAAATCAATTATGGAAACAAGTTATGGTTTGGTTATAATATTCACTTGTCATGTATTTTAACCACTTTTAAGATATATATTTGATTATATAATCAGCTTTGCAAAAATTAAAACTAGTTCTACCAAACCAAAATCAATATGAAAATCATTTATGGTTTTGTTACAATATTATTCACTTGTCATGTGTGGTTGATTTTTAGGATCATTTTTAATCAACAGGTTATTATAAAACTGGTTAATTGGGGTTAAAGTTAGTCTTTTTTTTTTTTTAAACCAATGATTATGATAGCCCCTACGTAAAAATAGGATAATATATGTTAGCACTGTTGTCCCATTTGGATAGCATATGTTTGACGCATAAAAATTATAAGCTTTTTGTGAAGTCTCTAGCCTTTATTTTCATGTGGTTGAGCTTTCTGTTATAATATATATCTATCTTGCGAAAAAACAAGACATATTTGGACAAACTTTTCTAGAAGTATTTATAGGAGAGAAAAATAGAAAGAAAAAATAAGATGAGCTTCTCCGTAAGCTAAAATTAGCCTATACATTAATTTGTAGATGTTCTTGTATAGCTTCTCTAATTATTATTTTTAACTTGAACATAAATTAATTTTAACTTACGGAAAAACTCATTCAATTATTTTGTTCTTATTTTTTTCTCTTTAGAAGTGTTTATGAAGAAGTTTGTCAAAGAGACCCATAGTGCATTATTTACAACATATTCTAGGTTTTTCTTTTTGTAGTTTGCCAATTTGAGCCATGGTAGGTTTATAGGATGTTGTTTCATTTCATGTAATTGTAGACCAAACTAGCCAGTTGTCTCTCTACACATTTTCTTTTGACAATTTGTTTATACATTTATTTGTTGTGAAACATGGAATGAGCCTAATGATAGAAGTTGGTATTTAGTTGAATTAATTCAAACCTCATCTAAATTATTAGGTGACATTTATCAACATTCATTAGAAACAATGCAATTTTCCAGTTTACTAGATTTAGAAAAAAAAACTAAAATTGGTTTCTTATTTTTGTTGTCCTATGAAGTATTGGTTATTGTTTCCTTCTGTATAGTTCTCTACCACTTACTGTGGGATGATTTGTTCTTGGTCCTACAGGTGTTAAAAGATTTGTCTATATCTCTGCCGCTGACTTTGGTGTAGTAAATTACTTACTGCAGGGGTATTATCAAGGAAAGGTAATATGTCCTACCCTTTATCGTGCGGATATTTTGAGGAATGAATTATTAGTTGATGAATATTGCTTGGAAATATGTGATGGAGGAGTATGAACAATTTTTTACATTTCATGGGTGCATTAACACTTGCTTGATAGTTTTGACTTGTTAGTTATTTGAAATTAGCAGTTTCGGACAATCACCTAGAGCATGATTTAGTAGATTTAATATTTTGATTCAAAAGTTTCGTATGATGAGCAAGGCTGAGTACTTTCTTTGTCTTCTATCAGCGCTCACCTACGCATTTATCTAGCTGTTTGTGTCAATGACAATGTCATTATCGTAGTGATCAACCAGGTATCACACAGGTGAAGCATCATCTTTTCAAGCATTTTTAAACAAAGGATCGTGGCAAACTAAAATATTCGAGAATAGAGATAGGACAATCTAAAAGTGGGATCATCATATCCCGAAATAAGTATGCAATGAACAATTCTAAAAGAAATGAGAATGTTAAATTTCAAGACAACCCACGTCCCAATGTCAAACTCCTACCAAACTAGGGAGAGTCTCTTCCGTATCTTGAAAGGTATAAACTAGAGACATTTCTAAAAGGTACAAACGATAGGAAATTGAACTACCTTATTGTTACTGTTACTGCTTAGGATATCTCATTTGCAATAAGTGTAATGAGTAAGTTCCTAACACTCCATGTAATAAACATTGGGATATAGTGACTTGCATTGGTCAATAAATCAAAGGAGGATCAAGAAAGTTTTTTCTATGAAGACAAAGGACACATTTGAGTTGTGGACTATTCTGATTCTAGTAAAGGATATTTCTTTTCTTAAGTTTTTAAGTAGTTACTTACTGAATGTCAACCTATTAAGGCTTGGTGCGGTTAATCCAATCTTGGTACAGTACAAGCAACTACTCTCAATCATCTCGTAGTTGAGTGGTACTGCCATCAACAGTTCCACCATGGACAAGAACAAGGACTGTTGAATATTTGTCACGGAATGTTATAGTGAGGTCCAATGCAGCTGCAAAGTATCGAGCTATGGTTGTTGTCGGTCAGCTTATATTAATCAAACAGTTCCTTCAGCAAGAAAGTTTGAGTAGGCTGCATAGTTATTTCTTATTCTCAACATATTTAATTCTTGCCATCATAAATCTACTATTTAAAAACTACCTTCCAAAACATATGATTCCCCTTTTTGTTCCCCTCATTATGTCTATTGTGCATCCTACTGATGGTTTTACTGATTAATCTCCTTTTTTCCTTCAAGTGAACTAGCCACTGACATGGTCTTTCGTCAATCTGAGCGAGCTTCCATCTTTAGAGTTGGGTCCAAGTCATCGTATGTAGTAGATCATGTGATACGTAATTATTTAAATGGTTGGCTAGTTCTTTTTTATCTCACTGATAGTTATACTTTTTCAGTCATCTATTTGAGATATCCTGAATTTTCTTTGTGCTGCAGTCTTTAGCATGTATACATTAAAGAAAAAAAAATCTTAAATTTGTTGCTGAAACGTTTTCTATTTTTAATCTAGTGAAATTTTTATATAGTGTCTTAATTGATGCAGAAAGCTGCTGAAACAGAGCTCCTAAGCAAATTTCCTTATGGAGGTATGTATTCAGTTCTTAACATTGCTCCTGAGGTCCGAATCAAATATAGGCTGCACTTAATATTTTAATGTGTTTGCTATCTTAGTAGATAATGACAACGAGTGGAAATTACTCAAGTTAAGATATCGTCAAATTATAGTATATAAATAAATCGAAACCTTACTTTATGAACCCATTTTTTGAATTAGATTTAAATTTCACTTTCTTTAAATAGTATTAAATACATTATTAACCTATTCTATTCAAGTTTGTTTTTTAGACCTCCTGCACCTGCTATAGTTCATTCTCGCTGTTTTGTATTCTATTTTAGTAAATTACTGCAAATATTTTTCCAAGAAAGTAAAAATCGTTACTCATGATTCTCGTTATTAGGGAGTATTATGCTCGTACATGATTGCCCTATTACATGCTTTTTTCAGGAGTAATTCTAAGGCCAGGATTTATTTACGGCACTCGTGCTGTTGGGAGTATGAAGTTACCCCTTGGTGTAATTGGATCTCCATTGGAAACGGTAATTTCACGGGCTTCTCTAATACTGCAGACATTACTTTCCCCTTTGATTTGACATTAATTTTAGAGTAAATTATACTAATCACTCCTTAAGTTTTCTGAAATTGTACAAATAATTCTCTACTTTTTCTATCCCTGCATTAACCTTTTTTAATTGTTAACCCGCTGTTTACATTATATTGATTATTTAAGCGTTTGGAATACATTAGAGCATGTACTCTTATGAGGGATGTTATCATAAGTGTTAAAAATATGGGGAATCTCGGTGTACCTCTATGTCTGCAGTATACATTCATGGCATAGCACTTTCTACTTTTTCGGTTTTTGATTGAATGTCTAATTCTTAAAAATGATTTAGTTATGTATTTTTACTTTAATTTTACTTCACTGCTGTAGGTTCTCCAAGTTGCTAAACCATTGAACCAGATCCCACTTGTAGGGCCTCTATTGACACCTCCTGTCAATGTTACTGCGGTGGCAAAAGTTGCTGTTAGAGCTGCTACTGATCCTGTTTTCCCACCGGGGATCATAGATGTCTACGGAATACAACGTTATAGTCAGAATAAATCACACTAAAATTATCTTTATTTTGTTTTCTGGGCCAATCTAATATGGAGCGATTTGCTTCTGAATATCTGTGTTTGCTGAACTGAGAACATTTCTCCTTACCATTTCCCTGACAGAATAAAGTCTGAAAGTGCGTGCATGTAACCATATATCTACATTTTTAAAATTTCAACACGTCATAATTTTTTGGTTTTGAATTATGATGTAATTAACCCACTTAGGTAGGTAGGTGGGTTCGAATGTTTGATGAGTACTTGATTTGTTTTGAAGACGACCGAGATGAATTGTTATCAAAGGCTCCGTCAAATCACGTAATTTTCAAAAGGAAATAACACAATACTTTTACCTTTTGGTTGTGTACTTTTCTTAAGTTATGGTCTTGATGGAAAGAATGAAATTCTAGTCTCAATCATTTACTCAATTATTTTTTTTTGATTTGTTACTTGACTAGAAGAAGTATATTTGGAATTGGTCCAAACTTTTTTTCTTTATTTGTATTGGGATCGTGCTCTTCTAGTCAAATTTTATGAATAAGGAAACGCGGATCCATTTACCAACCAATTTAAAGGGAACTATAGTGCAGTCGCCTTTGGGAGACCGTTATTATGAGCGCAGTACATATAAATATGGCCGGAGCAAAATTAAGACTTGAGAAAATAAAGTGAATTGACTTTGATTTTATAAGAAAATTGAAGAATAGAACCATCTTCACCAAACACTAAGGTCATCATTACAGCCCATTTCCCGGTACATCACAAAAAGCTAGGAATTCCCGGTACATCACAAAAAGCTAGGAAGATCAACGGTCCACCCTTCACAATGAAAATGAAATGGTAAAAGAAAAATTCCACACCAATTTTTTTTGAACAATCACTTAATAATTTGTTCAAATAATAAAATATTATACTCGGATGAAAATAATAAGTATAAATCAAATTTTAAAACTAAATAATAATATATTTAATTGTATAATGCATATAAAAATATAAGAGTGTCAAAATATGCCTCGTGCTTAGGGTTTGGACAAATGTAAAAGTCTAAAATATTCATGTATCTTTTAATTAAAAGTATATACTATTCATTCCAATTATTATATATCACTAACTTTTTAATATTTTTAACATAGTACTAATTGAACAATTAAAAACATTGGAAGATAGATCGAGAATAATATCATCTTAATCTTGAAAATGTTTCAAATTCTATTAAATACTATAATATTGATGAAGATTTTGATTTTAACATTTCGATTAAAACAAAGTGTTCATAGTTATCTTGAATTTAAACATGCGAAACTATATATTTCTTTTCTACTTAAATACTGGGAAAATAATTATAATAATAAACTTAAATGTAAATAAATCTAATTAATTTCACCTTATTTAATTGCACCATTCTTAAAGCAGTTTTTATTTAACAGAGAACAATTTAAAGCAGTCATTTTTATTTACAATATTAAATTTTAAAGAATAAACGTTAAAAGTTAATTAAAGTAAAATAATATCAACTAACTTTTCAACTAAAATAAAATGAGTTGCTATTACTTTATCTAGAATGAGAAAAGGTCACTAATAATCTTGACAAAAATGGAACTTGAGAAATACGGTGAGAAGAAGTGCTTTAGCAAGAAGCCACTAGAATTGAAGTCGAGGGTGTTGACCGTATGGTCCACGGGATCACGGTGGCCACAAAGTGTTATATTATAACAGGACCATTTAAACCATAGTTTTTTCCTTGAATGAACAATCATCATGAACAACTCTTTGATTGCAGCTGCACAAGTTGGAGACATAGACCTGCTCTACAAACTCATTCAGATGCAACCCTATGTGTTGGACCACATCGATTTCGTGCCATTTGTTGATACTCCACTGCATGTTGCAGCTGCTGCAGGCCATGCCAGTTTTGCCACTGAGGTCATGAGACTCAAACCCTCCTTTGCATGGAAGCTCAACCACTGTGGCCTCAGCCCCATGCATCTTGCTTTGCAGAACAAGCATCAGAGAATGGCGTGTCGCTTTGTGGAGATCAACAAGGACCTCGTGAGGATCAAAGGGAGGGAGGGTCTCACTCCTTTGCACTTTGCAACTCAAACTGGGAGAGCTGATCTTGTGGCTAAGTTCTTATCGGCTTGTCCGGATTCCATTGAAGATGTAACTGTTCGAAGTGAGACCGCGCTGCATATTGCTGTGAAACATAACCAGTTTCAGGTTTTGGAGATCTTGCTTGGATGGCTTCAGAGAAACTGCCAAAGACATGCTCAGAACCGGGAGAAAAGGGTTCTCAACTGGCAGGATGAGGCTGGCAACACCGTTCTCCACCTTTCTGTTCTCAAACTCCTCCCTCAGGCATGACCATATACATCTATCCTTCAATTCTTTTCTTTTATTTGTTCTTGAAAATCTTATATAAGATACACTGATTTTGTAAGGTTAAGTTAACCTACCGTCTTACAATATTTTAGTGTGTTAAAAATCTCATATTAACTAAAAATAAAACTTTTTAATACTAGTAATACAAATCTAACCTTACAAATTAATTTTATAGAATTACAAACTGATTTTATAATATTGAATTAGGGTTTAAAGTTAACTAGCCTTAGTTTGAAGTATAATCGAGTTTTGAATATGAACGTGCATTTGATATTGTTTGTGCAGGCGGTTAAATTGTTGATAGACTGCAACATAGACATAAACGCCAAGAACTTCGAGGACTCAACAGCGTTGGACATAGTTGAGATTAACCAAACGGAGGCACAGAGTGTGGAAATCAGAGACATGTTACTGAGACGTGGAGCTTTACGTGGCTTTTTACTTTCTACTAAAACACTGGTGGAAGAGCTACGACAAAAAATCACGTTCAATGAGAAAATAGCAATCTCGGTGACACGCCTGAGAAAGAGAATATCAAACGACACACGCAATGCTTTGTTAGTGGTGGCCATTCTCTTCGCAACAAACACGTACGAAGCAGTGCGTAGCCCTCCTGGTGGAGTCTACCAAGGAGGAGGCAGTGCCATAACCTCTGAGAGCACATCATTCCAGCACAGTGAGTACGCAGCAACGCAAGAAATCGTTGGGAAAGTGGTGATGAAAATGCAAATATTCAATTGGTTCTGGTCCTTCAACACATTCTCCTGTTATCTTTCCATTTTGATGATATGTTTTCTGATGCCACGAGGAAGAATCAGTGTTTTCGTGACCTTTCCACTTTCTATATTTTCTGGGTGCTACGTGTTCTCCATGTTAGTGATATCACCCAGTTTCAGGTTAAACACTGCCACCGTGGTTCTGCCATGCGTGTTTACGCTGTTCTACTGTTGGGGAAGCTCCATATACCTTAGATTAGCCAAAAAACTCAAAATGTACGCTCATAAACCCAAGGACACGTTCAAGTTCGTAGGAGGAAACAGATGGTAATCATAAAAGTTCGTAAACACCAGAAACTAAGTTATTGTAGATTATGGAAAAATGTTTCAGAAAATAGATTTTTTTCCCCCTTCATTTTTTAATTAACATCTGTAAAAATTTACTATTTTGGTGTAATTTCTCAAGGAAATTACCGGATTTGGTGACATTGTCAAAAAAATTACAAAATTGGATTATTTGTGGTTGGAAAACACCATTTCTACAGGAGCAGTATTCAACCTTCACCGTTTTATTTCTTGCAACAGATAAATTGTATTTTTCTACACGACTTCATTTTGTATAATTTTTCCATACTGAAGTCGTTAGTAAATACAATTTCAATACAACAAAAATAAATAAATCACACCTAATTACGACTTCGATAAAAAGAAGAGAAAAATAAAATTCGTACTTTCCAAGCACAAATAAGATCTCAATAATAAAAAAGGGTAGAAATCAGTGATTAATAAGCACGAATTCAGTAAAAGAAATAAAAATATGTTTACCAAATGCCACTTCAATAATACTCTTTTTTCTTTATTTTAAACACTCTTTTATTTTGCTTCAAAGAAATAAATTTTACAAATTTCATTGGACCAAAATTAAATATATTTATTCAATTTAAAATTATTTATTACACTTAAGAAAAATATATATCTGCTTCAATTAGTTATTAAAAACAAGTTATTACAATAATTTTAATTTCGTAAATACGTATATATTATTTTATATTATAAAATTAAAGTAATAAACAGATTTAATTATAAATTTATTCAGACCATAATTTAAATCAATATTTAAATTTTTAATTTTTATTATCAAATAATTTAATATTTTTTAACAAAATGTCAATATTAACTACATTTAAAAATTATTTTAAATTATGAAAAAATAAATTGTAAATATTATAAAGGTTGCAAAAATAATTATTTTTGTTATTAAATTTTAAATTTTAAATTATATATATTTTCATATCAGTTTTTTTTTTTTTAATTCTGATAATCTGAACTTTGACCTATTTTTTCAATGATATTCCAGAATGAAAGTTAGAATTCGGCTTTTAAGAGATGGAAATTAAACGTAATTAGTAAACAATATTGTTTGAGTAAATAATGTGAATAGTATGTTATTTGAGAAATCTTTATTTTAAAACCATGCTAATGTTGAAAAAGTTTCTTATAAGTGCACTGTTGTTAAAGAGTTTTGTAGGAAATTATGCAATACCTGAAATGTATAGAAAATATGTATGATGACATAGGTAAGCTAACTAGAAATGTAAACCATGGTTGAAGCTTGTAAAAGTTACTATTATACTTATCACAGTAAAAAAGGAATAACATTTTTGGACTTCATAGCTATAAGAAAATAATCTCATTCTTCCTAATGTACAAACAATACAATATACTTTAATTATTACTACAACTAATCCAAGGCACCTAGTTCATACTAATTATTCATGCACTTCCTTCACAACATGATGCATTGATTACAAAACTTTCCTATGCTTTTATATATTCTTTTATACACTAGCTCAAATTTACAAGGATAAGTGTATCACCTTAGGTACTGTTCAATACATTCTTTCAGTTTTTGAAAAGTTACAGGTTTTGACACAAACGAGTCCATTCCATTTGCATAACACTCTTCAGCACTCTCTGGCAAAGCATTTGCTGTCATCTGCATTATTGTGATAAACATTAAGAAAACATTATCATTTACTTCTCAAAAATTACTATTCTTTTCATGTTATGTTTGTGATGACATATGATTATTAAAATCTGTATTGTCAGCCTAGTTGAGATATACAGTTTCGTAGTAATATCTAACATGAGTTTTATAAAAAGAATTATTCCAGTATCAAGTTAAAATCAGCCTAAAGAGTGTTTAGCCTCATCACAGATGTCAATATATTTGCTTATATATTTATAGAGGGACTGATTACTCACAGCAACAATGGGAATCCGCTTTTTAGTAGGTTCAGAACATTCATAATCTGAATCTGGTAGACTTTGCTCTATTCCAGCATTTCTTGCAGCATCCCAAGTGCCTGTTTCCTCAAAAGACCTAATCAGTTTTGTTGCTTGAAGACCATTCATAATTGGCATGCAGACATCCTATGAAATGCAAGTTCCAAACGATTAGAAGAACAAATATCAACTAAAGATAATATTAAAACATGAAAAGAAAGATTTCTATGGTGAAATTGTCGCAAGATTCCATTACAGATCCTAGAAATTACCATCAGAATCATGTCAAAAGTGCAGCGCTGAACTGCACGTACAGCTTCCACTCCATTAGTCACAACATCTATGCTATGGCCTAATTGCTTCATCATGGACTGTGTCACCATGATATTAATCTTGTTATCTTCAACAAGAAGGATCTTAGGCCTTAATGAGGATTTGGTTACTCCTGGTGTACTGTTGCTTGATTGGACAGTTGTGTTTGTCTTCCCATGACCCTGACATGCTTGTTGGGTTTCACATGACTTTGTTGCTACAGCCATTTCTCCACTTGCCACAGTTGCTTCAGAGGAATCTGCATAACCATTCATGGACCAAGTATGAGCATTATCTTGCTGCAGTTTATCTCTGCTAACAAAACTTCTGTTCTTTGTTTCTGAGCTGTGACCAGATGAACTGGCCGATTCAGACATCTCTGGACCATCAACAACTGAAGATGAATCATCAACTGAGTATGTCTCTTTTGACATGATATCATTAGAGAGGGTTGAACATAAACTCTCAGAAAATCCACCAAGTTTATGATGAGAGCTTGTGTAGCCAATTTTGTTTGGTAATAACATCTGTGTCCTGCTAGATCCATTAGAAGAGAATAGAGAGCCCAAAGTGCGTGGCTGGAATTGGAAGAAACTCTCTATTGTATCATCAGATGCAGCATCATTATTCTCCACATCAGACAGCTCATCCTGGTCATCAGAATTATCACAAGAAACTGAAACCTTATATGGGAGTATGAAAGTGAAGGTAGAACCGTAGTGTTCTTTGCTAGACACGGTTAAACGACCCCCCATCAACTCAACCTATTACAAGTGCAAAGAAACATTAGAAATTGAGTAAGCAGAGAAAACAAATGAAATATCATTTCGATTTACCAGTTGTTTGCATATTGCTAGTCCTAGCCCTGTGCCACCGTACTTTCGAGCATGGTTTGCACTGACTTGCATGTACCTTTTAAACAAGGTTGGTATAGCATCTTCTGTCGCATTACAACATGGAAAAAATATTCATCTGATGAGTACTTTTTTTCTGAAAGAAAATTCAAACTAGTGAATACAAAGTAAAGTTCTAAACAAACACTAGATAAGAAATCAGGGTTGTGACTTGTGATGAATAAAAAGTGATGCTCACCACATACCTGGTATTCCAATTCCCGTGTCATATACATCGCAACATATCCACACTGTTGTTCCAGCAGAATAAGGTTGCTCCTCAGTGTCTCCATTCATTGAGCATTCGCTTTTGACCGGTGATCTACATTCATCATTGAATGCATGGTTTTGGCTCGGACAATCATCATGTTTTTGACAACCACCAAGAACATTTCTGTCGCTGCCACATTGAGGCGTTGATAGATATTTCTCTTCTTTCAAACCATTCACTGAAATAGTTGAATGCTTTTGGATGCATTCTGCCTTTGCAAAAGCAGGTTCTGGCACCACGTAAAGGTTTATTCCAATTTTGCCTTCATGGGTGAACTTGACGGCATTGCTGCAAAATATTAGCAACAGAACTACTTTCATTATATAATTCTTCTTCTCCTATTACATATATGTATCACAGTACAGAAGAGACCACTCCAAAAAAATAAACGGAAATGAAAAATTGGACCATTTACGTGACAAACTAATTGAAACAAGACTAGCAATGAAATGAAGCTCAGTACCTAATTAAATTTGTGAGAATTTGCCGCATCCTTAGAACATCACCAACGACCTGAAAGTATCAAGTGACATACAAGGAATTGATATCACCTTCAACTCAAAACCTTAAGGCATTGAATTTATGATTCTTTTTTCTTCTATATTGTTTAACTTTCTCATTTCTACTTAATGTGGGACTTAGACTCACATTTGGATACCTAACAGCAGCTAATTTTGTAACAATTACTAACTCCTTACCTCAATAGGTACATCATCACTTACGTGACCTTCCAAGGTTAGTACTTTTTGCAGTGAAACTGCAGCAGTCTGGAGTACATGTTTGACTACCTCTCTTGGCCGGAATTTAGTAGCTTCCAATTTCATGACTCCTACATAGAGACCGGATTTTGGAGAATGGTCAAAATTTAAAATATCAGTGCCTAAAGTAAAAAATCTAAAGCACTACTTTGTCTTAACCATAAGCAACTTCCAAGTTTCTATCAGAATGATTAAAATCTATTTTACGTAAATCAGATTTCTTTTAGTGAGAAATGGAACAAGGATAGATTTATAACCTGACTCAACCTTGGAAAGATCAAGTATGTCATTTATAAGTTGAAGAACTAAATCTCCAGAAGATAGCATGACATCCAAGAGTTGTCTTTGCTCCCAATCAAGTTTTGTGTTAGAAAGAACTTCAGCCATGCTAACAACCCCAGACAAAGGAGATCTTATCTCGTGAGACATTGTTGCCAGCATTTGTTTTGCTCGCATAGTTTCCTCTATTAATAGGAGGAGGGGAACATAATAAAGTTTCTTGCTGCAAGAACAAATTGAAGTAAATTTGGTATGTGAGATTTGACTGAGTGATTGAACCTGTAATGTGAATGGTTTTATTCAGTTCTGTTTCCTTGGCTTTCTGGACAGCAATCTCTTCCCGAATCTTTGCCATCCTTTCCCTTTTTCTCACCTGCATTTTTTTGGAGAAATATAAATATTCTCTTTACGAGAACAAGAATGCAAGTACAACAATAACAACAAAATTTTATTCCGGTGAGGTATCGCTATATGGATCACACACCATTTGACTTAGTTAAAAACAAAACAATGCAAGTAAAACTTGATGAAAAGAAGACAACATATTTACCTGATCTGTTATATCCATTCCCATGTAATTTATTCCAATTGTCTCCCCTGCTTTGCTAAACACAGGTTCTACATATATCAAAAATGTCTTTGAGCCAAACAGTTCTGTCTCAAAAGTGATTTCCCTTTTTGCAGGTAATCCTTTTTCCAAAACTTCTCTCTTAAACTCTTGAGATTCCTTAACACCAGCTCCCGTGAATATTTCAACATCCGTTTTTCCTATGATGTCCTGAAAAAGAATAGTAATTTAAAGAGCTAAGATATTTAACCATGCTTGAAAGTTCTTTGCAATGAACTAAAAGAGAGGAAAATAAACTTCTTCTCAGTTTTCAGCAGCTTTTGATAGAAAACAAGAAAAAAGCAAGCTTATGCAACATTGATCATACCACCTTGCAACAAGAGTTTCAACAGGAATCATTACCTCTTCTTGTAAACTTGGAAAATGATTGTATATAAAGCAATAGCGCAAATCTTTGTCCTGGAACAAAAATATCAAGCAGATTAAAAGAGCCTCATTGAGCAGTGCCTACTGGCTTGTTAGTACTCAAAAGAATACTCAAAATCTCATAATCAATTTCAAGTCATAATTTTCCTATGATTATTTTAGAAGTTATTTCAAATGAAGTAAAAACTCAATATGATTTTACCTGGTGGCCAATAACAACAGGTGCGTTTTGGAGTATAAAATGCAAGAAATTGTCTGCCCTTTTGAGGATCTGGGACAGTTCTTCCACCGGTGAGGACTGCCTTTCAATGTTGGCTATACTTTCTTGCAACTTTTCTTCAAGTATCTGTTCCCTTTGGATACTTGCCTCCAGCTGCTTCTCTAACTGCAAGGCTCGCTGTTTCCAGTACATGACAGTGTCATACTCAGCATCAATCTCGTTCCTCTTGTTCTGAACAACAGCATCACTTTTCCTGCAAGGTATATCAGGCCATATACCATCATAAACGTCATCCAAAATAGAAACTGGGCGTTTATCACCCCCATATCTTTCTTCCTCAAATCTATGCTCTTCCAATATCTCCAATTTCCTGAGCTCAACATCCTGCCTTTGTTTGCTTAGGTTGTCAAGCTCTTCCCTGAGAAGACGCACAACATTGGCCTGCTTGTACTCCCAATGTTTCATCAGGTACGCCAACTGAGAAGACCCCTTTTCTGTAAAATTTGTAAGCTCCATGAGACGCTTGAAATCAACTATAGTTGGCTCCTCTATGATAGTAACCTCCTCTAACATGTCTTGGTCCCTTCCAGGCTTTTCTATATTAAACTGTTTTCCCACATCAGTTCCAATATCTTCAGGCCACATTGAAGGAAGGGCCTCAATGTCCATGTCCTCTATGCAATCATTCTCCATCTCGCTGACCATGAAAATAGTGCTAATCAAAGTTTAACTCTTTGCCTTTTGCATTACAAGAAACAGCCAACAGCACACTCAGATGGAAGCCAAAAGCAGTGGCCCCTGCTTCAATAGTCAGGAGAAGATCAGTCCCACACAAGTTTGGAACTAAAATCTTGTTTGAATAAATTTCTCAGTAAGCTCTTATAGTAAGCAAAAAGAAGAAGATAAATAAAGTGAATTTCTTCCATAAGCTAAAATCAACTTCTGCATTTAGCTTTATAAAAGCTATGTCATTTTACTTCTTCAAAAAAACTGAAATAAAAAGATGGTTATATAAAGTATAAAAGAAGCTTGATTCATTTCATCTTTTTATCTCATCCCCTGTAAGTACCTATCTAGAAATTTATCCCAACACCAATTGGATACACAGAATAACAAAAGGAAAGATAAAGTAAATTGAAATGAAAGGGATAAAAAACAACAAACTAAACTTAAAAGACCATTTGCATCCTTTGCAACCCACCTCAAGAATTAAACGGAGAATTAGCAATGTTCAAAAGGCTTTTTCCCTGCAAATCAGTTTCTGGGAAGAATCTCTTCCACTGTGGATTCAAATGCATCACAAGAAACGCAGCAGGTCCCAAGAGAGGAGAAAGAAGCATTTAGCAAATAAAGAGGGCAGCGTGTGTTTATAAATATGCGAAGTGCAAAGCAACAAACTTTAATGAAAAATATTTGGTAAAAAAGAACACCAACCCAAGTGGGTAAGTGCATTAGGGGGTCCTAAATGATCGACAAGTGTTTGGCTTTCTTAAAATGTTATGTCGTTACCTTCGAAAGTTCAGAATTTTCTTTCCTCAGCAAAAGCAAAGTCTCAGGTGTTAATTAAACAAACGTATGGTACGGCTTATCTTATGATGTTGTTGTTCTTTTTCTCTCTCTCTCCCCAAAAAACGGATTAAACCGTAGAGAGAGAAAATGGGTGTGCGTGGGGACACTTAGTTTTTAAATCCAGAAGAAGCCATGCTGCTCCCCGCGCTTTCCCAAGTGACACGGTGGTGCTGGGCGGCGCGTGGAACCACGCGTTGGTGGGTAACCAAATCAACTCACGTACTTTAAAGTTAGTGACAATTGTCAGCAACAGTCTCTAGTCCGCTTTTAACACACTTTTTTTTATTAAAAAAATTATAAAATATATATTTAGTTTAATAAATTTTAGACAAATCATAATTTTTAGCGCAATTTTAGATGTAATCTTTTTGGTACTTTTTAATCATAATTGAACTCTCAGCATAATCTGTTTAAAGTAACTCTTTAGATAAAACTTCAATTTTAATTAAATAACCATATAAATAACTCTTAAATTTTCTTATAAACCAAAATTTAATTTTAGGAACACTAAAAAAAATATTTAAAGATCAATATTTAGTTATCAAACAAATGAAATAGTTGCTAATTGTGATCAAAATAGTAATCAAAATAAAGTTTGATTGTTAAATAACTACAAAATAGAAACAATGATTAAATTTAGTAACCAAATAGTTAGTTTCTAATATTAGCTACAAAAGTTTTAGTGACCTATGTCATTATATTCTGAATATTAAATACCAATTTAGAATATAATCACATAGGTCACTAAAACCTTGGTAGTTAATATTAAATATCAATTATCTTAATTTAATTGATCTCTAAATCCAATCATTACTTTTATTTTTTAGTTATTTAATAACCAAAATCTATTTTGATAACTATTTTTTTCATAATTAACAATCATTTTATTTAATAAAAAAAATTGTCTCTAAATATTTTTTTTTCTTATAGTGGAAAGAATATTTTTTATTATTCGCTATCTTATTTACAATGTAACATTAAATCATATTGTATTTAAGTTTTATCCCAAATATAAAATATCGAATTTTTTATTTGTGCCAACATATTTAAGTTTAATGTTCAACATCGTTTCCTTGAAAGACATCTTTAGAAATGTTTTTAAGTAACAAATGAAATTTCAGAATTTATATAAGTATCCATCAAGCAATTTCAATTGGTGCTATCCATTCCACGATGGGGTGGTTGGTTGCTTTAGTTCGTAAACAAAACTCCCTTTTATTAATTTTTTTATAGGTTAGGGGAGCATTGATTAAATAAACTAAACATTAATAAGATTATGGCATTGTAAATGAAAGGGAGATAATAGTAGTTTAACATTTGGAACGTATAATATTATTAGTCTATGTTATTTAGAAGGGAAAAAAAATCTAATGAACTTGAACCATATAATTGCACCTTTGTTTGAAAACAACTCCGACCAAATTACTAAAACTTTTTACATTCCTAGGTAAAAACAAAGAAAAAACTTCAAAATAAAATGGACTGAAAAACTAATTTCCAAAGACATATTTAAGTTATAAGTTATGGAATGTGATAATTTGATATTCTCATAAATCTTACTGCCATATGATAACCACTTTTATTAATTTTTTATTTAATAATTATTTTATATTTTAATGAAATAACTTAACTATTATTTAGAGTTATTAAATGGTGATAGGGATTGTCAAAATAATTTTTTTTCCTAAGTTATATCTCATGTGTTTGTGTACCAATGCCCTTGTAACACCTACATTTAACAACTGCCATGTCGTATTTTATGATTGAATTATCATCTATTTTTTTATATTATCAGTGCCTTGCATTTTTAATGTGAGGTTGAGCCACGGTGGCGCGTGGAAAACTCGCGGCTCACGTCATGCGATCGTGTCTTGTGTTCTATCAGTTTGGTCTTATTCACTTCAAAACTATTCATGCATGGATTGGTTAAGCTTAAGCAAAGCACACTCATTTTTAATCCCATCATAATCAACCTTTTATGCAAAGGATTTGTATACGTGACACAATCATTTTCCTAGGCATTTTAATAAGTTTAACAGATATTCTCATATTAGCACTGTTTTTAGGTAGTGCTAATTACATCTTAAGTAAATCTAAATTCATATTCTAATAATTATCTGTATATATTTTTTCAGCTTAGGCTGTCTATATATTTGTTGTATTTATTCTAGATGTGAGAATTATGTCATCGTCAGGAACATGCATTAGATACGATTTAATTAAGATTGAGTGTAAAAGGTTAATCATTGTTAACTTAATAATACAAGTGAATAAATGATTAAGGAATGGTTAGTATTTTTTTAAATAGTTTTTTATTAAACACATATTCTGAAGTGAAGCAGGGTGATAACTTTGGACAACATCCTTAATAAGCGGATTATTTTAAGATGTTTATGGTTCATGAGACGCGACCAGTCTCTTTCACTTGTTTTTTTATAGTGATTTGTTTGAATAATATAAAAATACTAGTAAAAAACATTATAATTTATTCGTATTATTACTAATACGATGATTTAATTAACGGAATTTTAATTTGAAAGAATTGAGTTGACATGGGCAGAATGTTACAGAAACAGGGGAATGATGAAATGGGGCCAAAGTATTGGGAAATTGAGGAGGCAAAATCCAGAAATTCCGGAGACAAAGTTTGGAAGCATTTGTAACTTATTCACAAAATCAAAATATCCACATACCTACCCTTTTTCTAAATTACTAAAATTTCCTCTTAAAATTCACCTTCAAAATCAAATCCTATATTACTCTACTCAATGAAGTTGAAGCCATACAATTTGGCTCAATGTTTACTACGTTAACAAAATTAATCACTTCGCTGCAGTTAGTTTTCTTGCAGAATCATCTTTTGTTTAATTCAACTCTGTAAAAATGTTTCTACAATAAACTTTAATGGATCATATATTTACTCGACTAACAATTTATTTATTTTAAATACTTTTAATTTATATAAGGATTTTAGTTACAGAAAATATTATAACTTCTTCACATAAATACTTGTACATTTAAAAGTTGTCTTAATTACATACGATTATTATCTGAATTTTTTATAATCTGATCATGTCTTCCTTTAAGTGAATGAGATAATTATGAATAAAAATATTTTTTAATGATAGGTTCATATGCTCGATATATTATCAAATGTATTTTAGGTTTAAGTAATTCTATATAATATAATTTGATACATTACATATAGCTTATGTTTATAACACATTATTTATTAATCAAATCAATCAATTAATTCAAATATAATAATTCAATAACTTTTTAAGATAAAACTAAATTATTAAATATGTAAATATTTTTATTTTTATTCGAGTTATATTAAAATTTTCGAGATGAGTGAAATCAAAGATCAAGAAAATATTCCATTACAGAAAATTTTTCAACACTCAAGTTATTTTGACATTCAATTTAAAGCACAATAAGAAAGAATATATGTTTAATAGTGAAGCAAAAAGATAAGTTTCTATGTATATTTTTTATGTTATAACATTATATTTATGTTATTGATTAGATAATGTAATAATGTTAAAGTGTCAACTATGAACATTAAATAACAGTTTAATATGTTAAATAACATAACTTTTATGATTTTGTCAGTTAAATAATACAATTTACAGTTTACAGATGAACCTAGTCTAAAGAGAAGTAAAATATATTTTAAAAAACAGGTGAATATTATTTGAGAGAGATCACCTCATTTATACCATATTCTCAAATCAACTATTTTGAACATGTTAAAATTATAGTTTAATGTTCAAACAATATGCATAAGATGAAAAACACTTCTTCAAATCCATATTTTTTTACTCTAACTACTCCGTCAAGTTTGAAATTTCATTTTATGTTTATATAATATATAATTAACCTAACATACTTATTATACACGAATTCAATATTAAACTCAAAATTATGTTACCTAATTTCCATTCCAAAGAATTGTTAAAAGAGACTCGAAAAAATGTAAAAAAAAGTTTAACAGCTTCCCATAACCTTCAATTCACAACCCAAACATATAATTACGAATATAGTCTACATAGATTTATTTATTTATTTAACTTCGATCTCACACCATGTATTTATAATAACTATATAATTTCAATTAAAATAAAAAAAGTTACATCTCACCATAAAGGTGGAGTCATAGTCAAAATTAACTACACACATATTTACTTATTATTTTATAACTTCTAATATTATTACGAATATTCGCTATAAAAAAATAATGACTGATAATAAAATCAATTTTAAGAGTTAAAGTTCCTGAAATAACAAATGAAAATCGTGACACTCTCATCCATATTTTTAAATATCAAAACACCATTTTTCGTCCGAGTTACTATAATTGCACCCTCTTTCTTTAGGATTCATATTCCATCAACTTTTACTAGCTAGATTCGATTGTAATTCTTGAGACACTCAAGTCTTAAACACCTTATTAGAACCATCAGAAGAGATCTATAATGTGAATCAATAAAAGAATTATAATAAATATAACATTTAAAATAACTATAAAAAACATATTTAATTAACATATTGCGATAAAAAAAATCTTACATTTGTGGTGATGGTTAGTTTAGCTATTGAATATATAATAAAATGAAAGAAAGTGATGGATATAAAATCTAGTGGAAAACACCACTCCGGTTTTTGGTGCATAAATAAACCAGTAAAAATTTGCTTTGTCCTCATATAATTGATCAAACTTGTATCTATCGTTGTCAAACTCAGCAAAATGCCAATATCATTCTCACTCAAGGCTTCTGTTTTTTTTTATACAATGCACTTATACCACAAACTTGTTCTTCGGCCTAAACAATGATCCAACTAACTTTGTTTTCAGAAAGTGATGATTTGACCCAAAACTTAAGGTTGTGTTTAGTTTTTTTCCAGTAAATAAATTTTGTAACTTGCGTTTAGAAAAGTAGTTTTATTGTTTTTGTTTTACTAATTGGTCTACTACTTGTAGAGCATATAGATATTTTTACATAAGTATATATTATAATTGGGCTGAATTGCAGTATTTTTCATTACTAAAATACTCTAGGTTATTTTTTCGTGCACTTCCATAATTTCTAACTGTATTTCCATAAGTTTTAAAATAACTATTTTACTGACTTCTAGATTATCTGTTCAGAAAATATTTCAGAACAAGTTTTCTGAAAAATGATTTTTCGAATAAAATTTTGATCTTTATAATAGAATTTATGGAACATGCTTTTCTGAACATATAAAATACATTTCGATCAAACATTTCATAATAGAATTTTTGAAACAAATATAATACCTTCTAAAGTTAATTTTGTAGAAGAACCTTTTTAAGTAAGTTTTCTAAAATATGTAAAATATATTTTAGAATAAACATTCCAAAATAAAATTTAAGAAATAAAATTTTGAGAATATATATGATAGCTTTGGAAACGAACTCTTTCTCTTATTCTTCCTCTCAGATGTGCAGTGGAGAACATGCGGTAGCGTGGTGCAAGGAGGTATTTTTTTTAGAGTGTAGTTAGTAATAATTGGGTGCGGGAAGAAAAAACGATTACTTTATATATTACAACTGAAGAATGGGTTTTGCATTCTCCACTACCATGTTTCTAAACCTGCACCCCATGAGGGACGATATAATAAAACTGTCCTTAAAAATTGATTTTTGAATTGTACATCCCAATATGTATTTTTAGATTAAAAAAATCCTTTCCAAATGCATAATTCAGTATTTTTGAAAATACCTTCTAAAATGTATGATTTAAAATACATTAATACGTCTTAGATTATACTTCCTATATTTTTGCATATTTAAAATATACATTTCAAATTTTTATACCACATCATATACTAAATTTGTATATACAATAAAAATTTGTTTATTGAATTGAACCGCCTTTTTTCAATCTAATATACATTTCATATACTAAATTCTACAATCTAATATGTTATTAATACATAACGGATTGAATAATCCCATATGTATGTGGATATCAATTTCAATTTCATAAAAAATATTTGTGTCATTTAAAAATTATGGAGGTGCAGACTGAGACTATGAAGTGCAGGAAGAAAGCATCTTATTGACTCATAGGTACAAAATTGACCGCATTCGGCCGTAAGTAAAATATTTGTTTGGGCCCTTCATTATTTTTTCTTTCTGATGTGTTCCCTTTTTACTTGTATGGCTTGATTCAATAATTCAAACCCTGTTAATTTTTATTGAACAAATCATTTCAGCCTTTAAAGCTGGTAATTACTGAATAATTGTCTCCCGTGTTAAATTAAGTTAATTATTAACATACATTTTAAAGTAACAAGTCTAATTTCATTCACAAAGATATTTTGTTGGTTCAATATCACAACGTTGATATGGAGTATTTACCTCATGAGAGACCAAAATTTTTACTTAAACTATTGCCACTTTTGATTTATATTTTTGTATTAAAAAATTTTAACTCAAAATGTAATTTAAAAAAAGAAACCTACTTTTATTCGAAATTACAAGTCATTGGTTAGCTGAAATGATTTTGATTGCCTATGAAGCTAAATCAATCAAAATTTTAAGAGCAAATGTGAGCATAATAAATAAAACATAGGTTGGGTCATGAACAATGGTAGACATTGTAATTTTTTTCCTCTGACAATAAATAACTTAGGTATTATCACAACTAATCCAATGTGAGATTTAGGTGGTAATTATATCTAAGTAGTTGGACAGTAAGATGTGTTACAGTACACTATTAATTATTTTCATTTCTGTCCATCCAGAACATAACACCTTATTGGATTTTTCAAAACCATACCATCACACATTCATTTTAATCTTATTGTTTGCTTCAAAATATATTTTATCTTACCACCTTATTATTCTGGATTTTTTTTTTTGAGGGATTTCTTCTACACTGTTTAAGTTTTTCTTTTTTTCAAAAATTTGCATTCAAAACTTTATGTATTTTCTTAGTTACATATTTTGCTATTCAACTATCATCATTTTGTGAAATTTATTACTTAAGTTTTCTCCCCATGTATTTTATTACGATAATTATCTTTTTTTTTCTTTACATTTTATCAAATAAATTATTATTAATAGTTGACAGTCAATTATTATTAGTTGACTTGTGATTTGACAAAATAACTGATGACAAAAAAGTCTGGACATACTTGTAGCATGGACATGTTATCAGAAATAAAATGTGTAAAATTTGAAATTAAGATGCTAAAATCTATAAAATTTTAATAATTAAGTGGTAAACGTGCAAGTTTCCAGAGAAAATGGAAAAAATGTATGGCGAAAAAGTAAATGATGATAATAACAAAAATGTTTATATTATTTAGTAACTCTAAACTACTGAGTCAGTTGATTTATTTAATTAATGAATAGAAAAATACTTTATTTGTACATTTAAATGTACTACCGTCATGTCAATTTATTATAACATAAAATAAACAAAAATTAAATATTAAATTAAATTAAATAATTATTATAATACATTTGGTCTCCTAAATATAAATTATTATATGAAAAAAAATTCAAAAGCTAATATGATGATTTTATTCGCTAAATATATTTTTTATTTTAACCGAACAAGTTTATATAGCTTATAAACTATTGTTAACTGTGTGACTTGTTATTGTTAAACTCATGGCTATGGAGTGAACCAAAATATAGGTAACATGATTGACAAGTTTACGTAGTTTATAGTTATTTATTTATTTGTAAAATATTGACACTTTTAACAGGTCAAATATGTAATAATAAATCTAGTAATAGTATATATAAAATTATTTTTATTTATTAACTACGCATTTGACCACTTACTATCAAAAAACCTGCATCTTTTTTTTTTTTATATTTTTAAATTTTACATGTTTTACCTCTAATTTAATGTGAACACATTAATGTCATATTAGTAATTAATGGTAAAACTGTATATATTGCATGTGACAATTGAAATATCACATTGTGGGTACAGGTTATTCACCAATCCTCAACTTTTTTTTTATGTCAATAAACTAACAATTATTATCAATAAAGTATAAATAATGAATATTTAGGTTAAATAAGTAAAAATTGAAATACATGTTATTAAATTTGCAAAATAATAATAATTATTTAGGAAATGTACTGTTAAATTAAATATTTAAGATCTGATAATTAAAATAGTTTAAATATTTTATTTTCATAAAAGAAGATAATAAAAAATATAAAATTTGATTCCATTTAAGATAAATGCTAAATTAATAAAGATTTTGAAACGCATAACTATATTATACACATTCATTTATTTATTGCATTTAAAATTATATTTTAGTGAACTTTTTTCCTCGTTCAAAAATTTATCTCATTAATCTCTCTTCCATATGAAGTCTTTTCATAACAAATCTAGACCTTATTACTATGTCATTATTTTTCTTATGGAAAGATAAACATTTTAATAAAGTTATAAACTTTAGAAGTTTTAATAAGTATATCGTTACATGTTAAATTACAATGTTTTACTCATCCCTAAATTGTTAAGAGAATCTGTTGTCAGTGTAAAAAAATTGATTTTGGATGAGAAATTCAACATCTCGTCACAAAAATTTAATTAATTTTCGTAATTGATAATATTGTAAGGAATATTTTTATTTAGTTGAGAAGGCAAAAGTGTAACTAGTTTTGAGGCTTGTTATGTTCATATATATATATATATATATATATATATATATATATATATATATATATATATATATGTGTGTAATGTAATCAATTATTTAAATTAAATTAGCTCACTTTATATGTATATGTGTGTTTTGAATTACTAAAGCGTTACAAAGAATGCTGAAATTTTATATATGATATTTATATATATTTGAAAGCTTGATATCCCATTCGCAATATTATATTTATATAGGTGTGTTTCTATTAACTTTATCAACTATATTTATTAGAAGTTACCATAATATTTTAGATTTGATTTGATTTATTATAGAGGAATAATCATATATATCTTGAGTATTTTAAGATATATTTTCATTTTAATTTAATAATTGAGATTAATTATTCTTATAGAAGGAATTGTTTTTATATAAGAAAACTATTTTCCTATGATATGTCTCTTGGTGTACCAGGAAGAGACACCTACTTACTTGGAGAACATTCTACATAAAGAACACTTTTATTCTTTATTTAGATAAGGAAATGAAAACGTTGTTGATTGATTTATTTTATAAGAAAACACCATTTACAGAAAATTACGTTTATCGAAAATCCGTCCCACAAAATCGTTTTCAAGGAGTGAAAATTTAACTTTCTCGAATAAAAATATTTTACTCTGAAAAATATTTGTATCCAAACAGCACTTACAGATTTTTTTCATGAAATCGAAACTAACAAGATATAGCACTGCTCAATGTGCAGCGAATAACTTCCTGTTTGGAGAAAGAAGAAGAAAAAGGAATAATTGAAAGAGGGGTAACAAAATTGGAAAACCGCATAAGCACGTCACAAACGGCATAAAAAGGACGAGAAAACTGAACTTACCAAACAAACGCTACAACCTTATTTTTATCGGAACTCTGTTCCTCAATCCCGCTTGTTCTGTCTCACAGAATAAAACTAACCAAGAGAACGGAAACTGAACAACACTGGTAAGAAGAAGAAGAAGAATCTGAAGCGAAAAGCCCTAAAGCAATTGCGCGTTCCACATATGTAGGAAGAGAAGTTGAGTGATGGAGAGAGGAAGATGAAAAGGCGCGAGATCGCGGAAAGGGTGATCGTAGATGCTTGTCTCGGGAGTGTCGTCATCATCATGGGATCTCAAATGGCTCCTGCAATTCGTGTTCTCCGCGTTCGTCTTGGCGATGGGGTTGCACGCGCTCGTGAAGAACACCGCCTCCAAGTACTTCGAGGTTGACGCCACTTTCGAAGGGGAACAACACCACCAGCACCAACACCACCGCCACGACGCCATGCCCGGTCTTCCCATGGACGATTCTGTCTGCGCCGTTTGCCGCAACCCCGGCAGCAAGAAGTGTTCGCGATGCAAAGCCGTTCGTTACTGGTTCGTATATTTCAATACCGATAATATAATATAATATGTTAACAACGTTTGATTTGTTCTTGTTGTCGGTTTTTTTAGTGCTGCTTCGAATTTAAGGTTGTCCTTTTTATATTGATTTTTATTTATTTGTTTGTGTGTTGAGTGAAATTGAAAGGAGAATTTACTTTGGGTTGGTTTTTTCAGCTCACAGGCATGCCAAGAGGCGCACTGGAAATCCGAGCATAGAATGAGATGCAAGGAGTTTCAGATGCAAGGAGTTTCTCAAACTGGGTTAACTAATCGAGGGCTCAAAGCTTCTGCTGCAGTGAATAGAAGTACGAGATCAATTGCTCTAATTCCTGAATGTGGTCGCGGAATTTCCAGGCCTATCAGGCAGCCTAAGGATGTAAGAGTGTGTTTGGTTTCTATTTTTAAAATTTGTTTTTAGTTTTTAAAATGTAATTGGATGAGGTTGCTTAGAAAGATGGTGGAGGGTGGTGTAAGACACAAGTAGAGTGTGAAGTTGAGCAAGAGGAAAAAAGAAGGGGATGATGGGACAGCGTCTCTTGGCCATTTCTGTTTTCTGGAAACAATTTTCAAAATAGATTTTGAACAGGAAATTTATTGCTGAGTAACGTGAAATCGGTTTAGAAAACAGTTTTTAAAACCAAAAATTAAGAAGGAAATCAAACACGACCTAAGTTTTCTCTCTGTTTTTAAAATAATGAGTGTATTGGTAAGATTACATGATACATTCCTTTACCAAGTTGAATCGTTATGTTTTCTGCCCTTTGCGCTCAAATAATCTGTTTTTGGTTTTCCAGGTTCTTTTTCCTTATGATGATTTTGTCAAATTGTTTAACTGGGACAAGCCAGGATTTCCTCCATGTGGACTGTTAAATTGTGGAAACAGGTTTACCTTTTTTACATGCTATACTGCTGATAGAATGGAATACGAGGATTCAGTGGAATTTAACTTGCAATGCATATTTTGTGCAGCTGTTTTGCAAATGTGGTTCTCCAATGTCTCTCTTTCACAAGGCCACTTATTGCCTACCTATTGGAGAAGGGGCACCGCAGAGAATGTAATGTTACAAATTAGACCTTTTAATTCTTGGTATATCTTGGTTATTCCTCATACTTACTCGGTTGCATATGGCTTTATAGGCTGTCATAACGATTGGTGCTTTCTATGTCAATTTGAAATCCATGTTGACGAAGTAAGACGAAGTTCTAAAGCGTTTTCTCCTGTGAATATTCTGTCTCGTTTGCCTAATATTGGTGGTACACTGGGTTATGGAAGACAAGAGGATGCTCACGAGTTCATGAGGTTTATTTGTTCTTGAATCAATGTTATTTGACTTTCCATAGTGAATTGTGTATTGACTGTTTGGACAGGTGTCTTACGTTTAATTTGTTCCCTCCAATATGTTAATGATGTTTGTAGGTTTTCCATTGATGCCATGCAATCAGTTTGCCTTGATGAATTTGGTGGAGAAAAAGCTGTTCCTCCCAAGCTTCAGGAAACAACTCTTATACAACACATTTTTGGTGGCCACCTTCAATCTGAGGTTAGACGTCTGATTAGACAAAAATCCAAGTTTTCTGGTTTGGTTATTTTTTTAATATATATATTCTAAAGAAAATGCATTTTAAGTTAAATATGTTTCAAAGTTTTATAAAATTATTGGGTAAGTTTGCCAATAAAAGCGTAAACCTAGAAAAATTGTTTTAGCCGCATTGAAGCTTAAAATGGTGGGGACACATTTTATGGCACAATCCATAATGGAGTGATGAGCTGCTCAATTTAACTTGTAACCTAGAATTGGTCAATTGTGGTGAATGAAAAAAAGCTGAACAGTGACTTAGAAGAAGGATAGTTTTCTGTTGTCTGGTTGAGTTCTAACCATGGGTAAGATTCAACCTGTAATGTGGTTTTCTTTCTCATGCATTTCATGTTTTAATTTCCACAGGGATTAGTCTTGTGCATATTGAACATTTTGAAACATCGAAGCCTTCCTTTTTCTTTAAGTGATTATCAATGCTGCTGACACGGCCATCTGTCATTTTTTTCCTTTTTGCTAAAAAAAACAGGTGATTTGTACTGAATGTGAGAAGAATTCAAATCAATATGAGAACATGATGGACTTGACAGTTGAAATTCATGGAGATGCTGCTTCCTTGGAGGAATGTTTGGACCAGTTTACTGCCAAAGAGTGGCTTCATGGGGATAATATGTATAAATGTGACGGGTAAGGTTGCTTGAAAAATATGTACCAGTATGGTAAATTTTAGTAACATTTATATAGAGATTATGCTTCAAAATTGATCATTAATAAATGTTAGGATACATGGTTGACCATCCATATGTGTTCATTAGATTAGAATAATCATTTACTTATTAATAGGCTTGATATTAGTTTTTAGCCTATGGGTATTATACTATAATTGACTTCAGATCAATCAATAAACACCACGGCAAATATGTAGCCTAACATAATTTCTCTCACTGCTTCATTCTTTGTCAATAACCATAATGTTTTTGAATTGAAAAAAAGTCTGAAATTAATTTTACTTTTGTTTTTGCCCTGTTTATACTATAATTTTAAGTCAATTTTAACCATAATGATTTTGAATTGAAAAAAAAGTCTGAAATTAATTTTATTTCTGTTTCTTTCCTGATTACACTATAATTTTTAGTCAACTTTTGAATGTGTCTTTGTTAATTATTTATCTTTGTTTTTTAATTTTAGTTTTAATTTGTGTATATATTCTGATGTCTGAGCTGAGGCATTAAAAATGGAGAGCGATTTGTAAGTAGGGAATTTGTATGGTAAACATTGGCAATTTCATGAAATCTCAAATGCCAATGTTAGTGTTTCATATATGCTTTTGCTGTCTGGCAGGTAGATCCTGTCTTGTTAACCGAGTTTTTTTTTTTCTGTTTGCAGGTGCAATGGCTATGTCAAGGCATGGAAACGTCTTACAGTTAAACGAGCTCCAAATATTCTTACAATTGCCTTGAAAAGATTTCAGGTCTGACTAATTTTATCTAGATAGTTTTGCTGAGTTGTTGAGAGATGCTTTAGGCAATATAAATATCAGTTCTTTTGTTTAGTTATAGTTTCCCCTTCTCAAAATGTGCCTCATGTGGTGTAAATTGTCTGGATGTTAGTGTACTATGATTATGTATCATACTTTGTCAATACATTAAGAGTTGAATATTTATTGAAATTGATAATTTTTCTCATTTAGTTTTTCTGGTTTGTTGTGAACAAGCAGAGTGGGAGGTTTGGAAAACTTAACAAGAGAGTAGCTTTCCCGGAGACTTTAGACCTTAGCCCTTACATGAGTGAAGTTGGAGATGGATCTGATATTTATAAGCTATATGCTGTTGTGGTACATATTGATATGCTAAATGCTTCATTTTTTGGTCATTACATCTGCTACATCAAGGATTTCTGTGGGAACTGGTATAGAATAGATGATTGGAAGGTATATTTGCATTGTCTCTCCATGCAACTTTGAATATTTTCCTTTTTGTTTACTGAACTCTATGTGGTGTGTTTAAAGTTCAAGTACCCTTATTTGAATTCGATTATGATGCTCAGGTCGTTAGAGTGGAGTTGGACGAGGTGCTTTCTCAGGGCGCTTATATGCTTTTGTATAGCAGGTATGCTTGTGTCTATCAGTTAAAGAGGCGACTCTCCTGTCTTTTATTAGGGTGCCTAAAGGATGAGATGCTCTTTGAACTCGGGCTAACGTCATTTTATTTCTATATAATAAATATATGTTTTGGCTGCTTATTTCATTTGACATTTAATATTTTAGGTTTATTCTTTATGTTCATAGACATTATTTTGGGCTTTGGTTTTAATGAGAACCTTATTCCAGCCATTTGGCCAAATAGCTGGTTCTGTCATCATGGTCACAAGTTTGAACTGGTCACAAGTGTGAACTATTTGTTGTTTGGTCTTAGTAGTGGTTTTTAGGGACAATCCAGAACTGCTAGAACCATTTGATATGCATGACCAAAAGAAAATTAAGTTCTGGTTAGCATTAGGCTTAATTGGTTTGTTTAATCTGTCTTGGCCTTGTTGCTTGTTTCACATTTTACTAGGAACCTCCCCCCCTTTGCTTTGGTAATGTATTCTGTTTTACCTAGTTTGCTTACATAACTTGAGAGTGTGTGTTTGCATTCCAATGTGTAGTGCATTTTCTTTTCTTTCTGTGTGAGATCATAAATCATGGAACTTTATTCAAATTAGTTCCTTAGTCTGTGCATCGTGAGATTATTTATACCATCTTGTCCAATGTTTGATAAAAGAATGATTCCAGTAGTCAAATCAAGGGCAAATACATTCTTCTTTTGTGCTCAATAGTTTGATTTGCTCCCGCACAGGGTTCGAGCTCGAGCATCAGGACTTCAAAGCATCGTCTCGCCAGAGACAGCAGAGGTGCAACCTAGCCCAACTAAACAAGCTGAATGCCTCCCGGAACTGAAAACTGAGACTTGCAGTGGAGGATCTGAGTCCTCTCCGTCTAACAGTAATCCAGAATTGATGGTTCTCTGCGAAAACATGCCTTTGACTGAAATGAACTCTGGAGTTAAAGTAGAGCAGTCGAAGGATGTTGAAATTATTGATGTAAATGGTAACGAGTCTGCATGTAATGGTGTTGAATCATCTTGTATGCACGGTTCTGAAGCTGTCAAAGATCTGGGGGACGTAGAAGATTCAGATGGATCAAATTCATGCTCTTCTGTTCTAGAAGAGATTTCAGTCTGCATGGAAGAGCGAGATGACAGTGATTTGGCTAAGTCGAGTCCTACTTCGTGTTTGCCTAATGGCTCTTCTGTCTCAGTGGATTATGAAAACGCAAGGGAAGATTCAGATTCAAATCATGCAGTTGCGATCAAAAACAAAGTAACAGCAAATGGCTTTGCAAATCATGGCAACGGTTATCTCGGTGCAAACAAATACGATGATGTCCCAGTGGAAGACGGTGATGGTTGTTTTTCCAGTGAAACAACACCCTCAGCTGAAAAGCATCGATTTAATGGGACATTGGCTTCCGACAATTACGAAGTTGACAGAGGAAACATTGTTAAGAAAGTGGAAATCTGAGGGAATAAATTGATAATCTAGGTGCAGCTGTTTTCGTCATTTGTTAATATCAATTTGATTATCCCATCATCGGAAAGAGGAGCTGAGTTGGGAAATTTTTGTCTAAGGTTTCATTATTTGTTGCAACCTAGGATCTTATTGTAACATTTCTACGTGGATTCTCTAATTATATCATACAGCGACAATATAAGTAACTCTTTACGATATATGTAACTACTGCTACTACCTTTTCATTTTATAATCTACTTCTGAAGTTTATAAAAGTTATTTAGGTAAAATACCCTAAAACTGAATTTAAACGGAAAGTGTTTGACAGAGTTAGATGATTAACCCATTAAAAGTTGTAAAATAATAAATAATGACATGACTAATCATTCATCATATTTTAATATTAGATAATTACATACTTTTTTTTAATTATAAATTTATATTTTTTATTTATTTAAATTTTTACAATCCAATTTTTTCAAGTAAATTAAATTTCAAGCAATATTTATGTGAAAAATTATTTTTTCATTTAATTTAAAATAGCTATTAGTTTTCACTAAAATAAATAAATGGTTTATTTAAAACAGAAATGAATAATTGAATAATAAGGGTAAAACAATAATTTAAAAACTTAAATAAATTGTCTTAAAAATATAAGTGGATATTAAGATTTAAGATTTTATTTTAAAGGATAAAATGATAAAATATAAGTTTTATCTCGATAAATTATGTTGAAATACTAATATGAATCGTTTATTAGAATCAATTAAAAACTATTTAACAAGTTATATTGCCAAACAAATGCAATAAATTTTATCAAAATATAATTATTAAATAGTTAATAAGAGACATTTATTAGATACTGAGAACTATCATATGAAAATAAATACCAGAATTATTTCTATTGAATTTCACATTTTTAAAAAAATCAATAAATAATTTGAAAATAAAAACAAACTATTAATTTGGTTCCTTAATAATATTTTTGTCTCAGAATTTTTAAAAAGTAGTGCTAAAAGTATTCAATAGCTATCAAATAAATCCTTATGATTATCTATTTTACTAGTGTAATTAGATTAATTTGAAGGGGAAAAACTTGAAAAATAATTCAATATATTTTTAATATTTAAGAGATTATTTGCATATTGTGTTTACTTTTTTAAAAAAATGTATTTAAGAGAAAAAATAATACTACTTTAATTGGTGGCTTATTCCAAACACAAACATAAAGACACTACACTGTATTTCAGTTTCTTTCGAAAAAGACAAACAACATAAATTCTTTGAGATTTTGAAAGGGACTAGTAACTGAAACATCCTTCTGATTTTGCCAAGGCTTTTATTTTTTTCGCATTTACCTGGACCAGTGAGAAAAAGTGTTGAGTTACTAAAAGAAAATTTGAGCCCAATTAAGTTTATCATAAAATTAATTATTTTTAATTGAGTGTTTTTCTTGTATTGATTACCTCCAAAAGTCATATATTTTTTAGTTAAATTGCTACTATATAATTTTACATTCAAATAGGATGAGGTGATCTTATATTTCATCCTCGTTACTTACTTATCCCTACTAAAAAAATATAAAAAATCATTAAAGTTTTAAGTCCATAATAAATTGTGTATTTTCAATTAAATTATATTTAATTTTTTATTTTATTTTAAATATAAATTTTTTATACATTTTTAAGTAAGTGTCATAAACATATGTAATATCATAAAATATAATTTTTTAGAACCTTAATTATTTAAAAAAAAAAACACCATTTCTTTTTATAAAATTAAATTTAAAAAAAAATTCAAACAAACCATTTGAGATACAAAATAAAGTTATTCGGTAAAGACAATTAAAGTTTAGAAACTTTATTATTCTTATTCTCCGTAATGTTGTATTTAAGACTATAAAATTAAAATTAAACATCGTAATACCCTCTAAGAACTCATTGAAAAATATGAAAATTTTAAAAACTTAATAAATTAAAAAAATTTAATAATAATATTCAAATTTTAATTATATCATCTTTTATTTTTCATGTGAAGATATATAAATAATAACTATAAAACAAGTTAATTACGTGATTTTTATTTTTATTTTTCATGTGAAGATGATGCAAGATAACAGTCATACAATCTAGTTAATGACAAAATTGAACAATATAAACTCAATCAAAAAATATAAAAAATTTATACACTCAATGTAGTAATATTTTTTTTATAGGAACTCGCTTGAAAATAACTAATTGTACAAGAGATTTAAGACTTAATTAAATAAAAAAAAATTAAAACGAAAATTTATAACATTTGAATTAAGTGAAAAATAATGAGCTTTAAACCATATTACTCCCTCTTCATTTCTCGTACACCAGAAAACAAACAGGAAAAAATGAGCTCATATCAGCGTTCTTTGGTGCTCTCCGAACTATTTTCTTTTTCTTTTCACGCCGGTAATGTTTTACAGCAACATAAAACAACTCCTCAAAAAAATTTATAAAACTAAAGAAAAAAAAAAAAAAGCAAAAAAAAAAAAAAAAAAAAAAAAAA